>Ga0255783_10000021_pt1 | contig 143987 bp, 105 predicted proteins | sample 011ome_22_FD_179981 | JGI IMG/M metagenome (GOLD analysis project Ga0255783, IMG submission 179981) | Coastal salt marsh microbial communities from the Groves Creek Marsh, Skidaway Island, Georgia - 011507BT metaG (version 2) | ecosystem: Environmental > Aquatic > Marine > Intertidal zone >... | reverse complement strand
AAGAAGAAGAAGAAGAGCAACACTTCTTCGACGAAGACTGCCACGTCGTCCCGGAATACGTTCCAGTTGAGCTCATCGACGCGAACGACGTCGAGCAAGTCTCGGAGTTGTACTCTTCGGTGAACACCGGCGTCGAGTTTTTTCCGTCTGCCGCCGCTACCACGGCGAACGTGTACGTGCCCACGGCGAAATCGCAAAAGAGATCTTCCTTTGAAGACTTCTTGGGTGAATTCATCGGGTACGAAGAGACGATCGACGATGCGATTGTCCCGACGTTTTAATTTTGTATTGAAGCGTTCAAGCAATCGGCGACGAGGCGTAAAAAATTGAGGAGGTGGAGAGAGAAAAAGAGGTGGTTGTTGTGTGTGTTCGGCGGCGCAGTGTGCGCGCGCTCATTTTGGTTTTAAAGCAAATTTCAAAATCAGAGACACTTAAAGTTTAAAGAAGGAAACTTTTTAAAAGTCAAAAGAAATAATCCATGACACGTCTCGATGGCATGCGGATCTTTTTGTACCGCACAGACGTCGACTCTGGTGGGTGATTGGATGTTATTTCGTTGTGATTACAGAGACAAAATGTAATATATAAACACTTAAAACGAATCAAATTATCAAATGCTATCTTTAACCACAACACAGCTATCGTCTTCTACCGCCGTAGGCGCTTTTTCGCTCCGAGCTTAAGAAGGAAGGCTGTGCGTCTTTCTTCTTATCAGACTCCAAGTCTCGATGAATCTCCTCGTTCGTCTCTCTCGCGTCTTTGTCTAATTTATCCCTTCTCGAGGAGCGGTGCGAATCGTAATTCTCCGCCGCTTCGTTCATTTCTCTCAACCTCTTCTCTTTCTCTTCTTGCGAAAGCTTTCCAGCTCTGTGCCCGACGTTATTTCGTCTCGAATCCCATTTTGGTTGTTCCACTTTCGGCGCTCTTCGTTCTTTTTCTTTTTCGCTCTCGCGCCATTCATGTCTTCGATTTCTTCTCGCCTCAGCTGCCTGTTCCGCGCGCTCGTTTGCGTACGACATGCCGTATTGATCGTCTTTTTCTCTTTCGATGGTTGACTTTCGACGAGGTGGCGGTGATCGGCTTCTCGACCTCGAAGATGAAGGAGATGAATGTCTTCTTTTTTTTCTCGAGGAAGATTCTTTGCTGCGTCTTTTTCGTCTTCTCTCTCGAGAATACGAAGACGTGGAGGAAGAATCGTCGTCGTCGTCGTCGTCGTCGCTACCACTGCTGCTGCTACCACTATAGTCGTCACGACCCCGGCGACTACGACGCGAGGATTTTCCTCCTTTTCTCCTCTCTTCCTCGCGAACTTCTTCTCTGATTTTCTCGCGATACTTTTCCTTCTTCCGTTCCTTCTTCGCGCGTTTGCGTTCTTTCTTCTCTCTCGCTTTTTCCTTCTTTCGTCTTTTCCTCTCGTCCACTTCTCGTCTTATTTGCTCTCTCCTCACCGGATTGCTCGCGATATTTTCTCTGGCTTGTATCTCGCGTTGTTTCATCGCCAACAGTGGATCGTTGTTCATTTTATTCCACTGCTCGACTCTTTGTTTCGGGTCGTCCATATTCGGCGCGAGATATTCCGCCCTCCGTTCCGGTCGTTCCGGCGGCAAGTCCTCTCGTCGTTCTCGTTCTCGTTTCAACTCTTCCGGTTCTTCCTCTCCTTCTGCTCGAGTAAATTTCGTATCTTCTAATCTCGTCCCTTCCGCTAACGAACCTTTATACATCCAATCCAACCGTTCGCTCTTCTTTGAATGTCCGGCGTCCACGGCGTCTTGTTGCAACTCCGCCAACTTTCTCTCCTCTTGAATTTCCTTCTTCATCTCCTCCAGTTTTCTCTTCTCGTGTTCGGCTTGTTGCTCTCGCTTCCAGACCTCTTCGATCATTTGGAAGCCACCGGTGTGCCATGATTTCTTGTTTAAAAACGCTGTCGTATCGTGTGACGATTGATGAAAAAGAGAGAAACGCCAAACACGGTTAGTTTTAATAAAAGACCACAACATCACAAAAGAATTGGAGAGAGCGGCGACGAATTTTACTCTTCCAATGATTGATGGTGATGAAAGAGAGACGACGAAAGATTTTCAAACGAATTAAAAAGAAAAAGAAAAAGAACGCACCTAAACCGCCCCCCATTTTGAACCGACGACGACGTTTTGCGTTATTCTTCTCGTGTTCTTCTCTTATTCACGGTCGGTGGTTTAAGAAGAAGAAGATTCGCGGTATATAATTGATTGTTTGATGGTGGGGCTCCACTTTCTGCCGATTTTCAGACATGAATTTTTTTCTCTTTTTTTCATTCTTCACTTTTCAGTCACTCTCATCTCCCTCTCTCTCCCTGTAAACGCGCATGCTCGGCGGCGGCAGCATCTTGTCGTTTACGTCGTTTACGTCATCGTCGTCGTATCTCACATCTTTGACAACTTCTTCCCTTCTGGCGAACAACAGAAGAAAAAAATCATCATCATCATCATCGTATTCCATTGCAAAGAAAAAAGCTTCATTCATAAATAAGAAGAAGAAGAATATCACCACCACCATGGCGACCCCGAAAACCACCGAGGAGGAAGCCGCGCATCCGAACGAGAACGACGAGAAAATAACGAACGCTTCGTGTTATTGCGGTAAAATTAAAATGGAGATTTTAGGTAAACCGATAGCGGTTTCCATATGCCACTGCACGGTCTGCCGTAGACTGTCTGGAGGTGCCTTTAGTTTGCAGTCGTTGCACTCGCAAAAAAATTTTACGTGCGCGGCGACGGAGAACGATTTATGGTCGATTCAATCCTCGCCAAACGTCACCCGGTATAGATGTAAAGAGTGTGGTAGTCCTGTGTATGCTACTTTGGGGAAAGGGAAGACGTACGTCGTGCCTCGAAGCGCGTTGACGAACATCGCCAAGGACGACCAGAGTTTCAAACCCACGCATCACATGCATTATAAACAACGATGTATAGATATAGAAGACGAGCTACCAAAATTTGTGGGGACGAGTGCCCCAGGACGAGCGGAAATTTGGAATCCATCTTTAGATTAGCGATCACTTAGTTTGTAAATTGTCTTTAGTATTGTTGCATTTGTATATTCTAAACCAATCTGTCTATCGTTCTCTCTCTATGTTCGTCACCGATATCCCACTTCCATCGTCCATCTCTTCTATGCTCGAATACGCGTCTAACTTGACGTGCTCTGATCCCACGAAGACTCCCGTGAAGAGTAAAAATAACGCCAGAAACACCGCCGTGTCTTGTATCAACGCGCGAGTTAACTGCACTAAAGCTACGCGAACGCCAGCCGCCCACCTCGCCGCAAACCCGGGCAGTTTCAATCGAGAGATGACTCTAGAATCTAAAATTGTTTTCTGTTGTTCCATGTCTGCTTCTGTTAACGTCGTCGGCAAGAGCAGCACGAATGCGGTCGATAGAACCGTAAACTCAAAAGCGAGGAACACCAAAAATGGAGAAGAGAGATAGGCCACGTGCAATTCTCGTTCGCTCACTTCTATGTATTCTATGTACGCGGACAAAATCATGGCCGTTAGGGAGAGAATCAGTTTCCTCGTCGTATTCGTGTGTTTCAAAGTCAACGCCAAACACATCGGCACGCGAACGTTAAACGCCACAACTTCTTTCTTGCTCTCGTTCAGCGCTTGCGTTAGCATTTCCCGGTTCCAGGAGTTCTCTCTCGTCGCTCTCCCTGGGGATTTTATTCCCGTCGAAGGACTTCTTGCACTGCTTCTCTTCACTTTTGATCTCACATCGTCATCACTATCACTATGAATACCGTCGTCGTCTGATTCTTCTTCTTTATCCTTTTTTCTCTGCGATCGACGCATTGTTGTTGCTGTTTCAGATGATATTGCGCGTTTGGTATCTTCCTTGTTATGAAGAAATTTATTTTGATATAACGTCTAACGGTCTTGGCAGTACGGTGCTACGGTTACGTTCAAAAATGTTTATCTATCTGTACAAATGCAATATGCTGCTGCTTTAACTATAACAATAGTAAGAAGAAGTTCGCGCGTATAAAACTACTTCCTTCATCAATCTTCGCCCAACCGTTTACTCTCTACGTCCTGGAAACTCATGACGCGTAAGACGGCTTCGGAGAGTTTTGAAACGCCTTCTTGAATTTCCGAGGCGCTCAAATGCGCAAAACATAACCGAATGTATCTCTCTAAATCCTCTTTACACGCATCGTTGGCTGAACATCTTTCACCGGCTAAATAGGCAACTTTTAAATGCTGCGCGTACGGCTCTAAACTTTTGCTCGTCACGCCTTCCGGAAGTTTTATCCAGACAAAATAGCCTCCCGACGGTTTCTCAAACTCCCATCCGCATCCTTCTCGTTCGAGTTTGTTGCACAAAACCGCGCAACGACTGGCGTAAGAACCCTTCAAATCGTTCATGAATGCCTCCGTTTCGGTTTGCTTGATTGCTTCACACACTACGTTTGCAGAAAATCCAGCGGAGTTGCCACCGGAAATAATGTACCCTCGCTTTGAAAATTTCCCTCGCATGACAGAATCCGCGGTCTCAATCCAACCGACTCGTAACGCCGGCGCGAGAATTTTAGTGAAACTAGACACAGAAACAACCGCTCGAAAATCTCCGTTAGCTTCTTCCGGATTTTTTGCCAAGTATTTTCTTTCAACTTTACAAAATCGATCGGGCAAAGGCTCTTTCGACCAGCTCAGAATGTGGTACACTTCGTCGGCGATGATGTGGAACTTATATTCATGCGCGAGTCTTACCAACTCCTCTCGCGCTTTTTGCGGCATCGTCACACCTTGCGGATTCGAATGCGTTGGCACGATGTATACCAACTTTGGTCGAAACAAAACTTTTCGTTTCTTCCTCGGCGTCGCGCCGACGTTCTCGAGAATAGAGTTGATTGGGTTGATAAACGTGTCCCCTTCTTCCAATCGTATCTTCAGCGCATTCACGTCCAAACCGAATTCGTTACTTTTCACCGTCGTTATTTCCATATCGTGGTCTTCGAATATCTTCGTTGCCAAGAAGTACGTCGCTTTCTCGCATACGACGATATCGTTCGGTTTCGCTAATATCGACGTCGCCATTTCGATGCCGTGCGATACGCCCGAAGTAAAGAATAGATCTTCCGGTTGCAACACGTTTTTCGTCGCCGTCGTCGCTGACGTCGTCGTCGTCGTCGTCCCCGCCTTGCTTTGCATCTTCGTCTCGTCGTTTTCATTTTGCTCTGTTTTTGCTTGATATCCTGTTACTCTCATTTCCTCTTCCTTTTCCTCTTCTTTATATTGTCTTCTCAAGAACGAGCACAACTCTTCCACGGCTCCAGTTGGTCCTTCCGAGGGAATATAGTTCAGATCTAACTGATTGTGCTTCAACTTCGATCCGCATCTCTTCAAAGCGTCGGATATGATCTTATTCGGTAGCTCCGAGTGCATCGGATGCCCCACGGCTAAATTGATGGTATCTTTCGGTTGGTTCGCGAGTAACGGACTTTGCGTCGGTCCAATTTTTGCCGAAGCCATGGTGGTTGTCGTTGGATAGTAGCAGGAGTGTTTCCTTTTATTCGTCGTAGGCGTGGTGGTGCTTTTAATAGTGTTTATGATCTTACTCGGCGAAGATGATGATTTTGGTTGCACGGAGTAGTTGTGGTTCGTGAGAAAGTGATGACTCATATATGATGTGAGACGAGCGACTGGAACGTTTTACGAATGAGGAAGAGGAGGATGCTTCCCCCTTTTGCAAAAAAGCAAAATCTTACTAAAAACACACCACACTTTTTCCTCTCTCTCTCTGAGAGGGGCGCGAGAGTAGAAGGACGACGACGACGACGACGGAGAGAGCAGTCGTGCGCCCGCAATAATGTTTTGAAGAAAAATGTCTTCTCCCTTCTTCGTCTTCTTCTTCTTGGTCTTCTTCTTCGGAGGGGGAGGGACGATTCACATCGCGAGAGGAGAGGAAAGCGTGAGTGCGATGACTATTCGAGGAGGAGGAGGAGGAGGAGGAATAAGAAGAAGAAGACCAAAACGGAGAGAAGAAGAGGCGTGCGGATGTGAAATAGGCGTGGAGGAGTACGATGCGCACGAAGAGAGCAACTGGTGGGATACGAGAACGAAGATACCGTTCGCTTCCGCCAAAGACGCTTTGGAGAAGATGTCGTTCAACAACTCCGTATTGGTGATGATGACGAACGCAGGGGAGGTGGATTTACTGGATAATTACTTGTGTTCTTTGCGTTTGTCTGGTTTGAATAAGTACATCGTCTTTGCGACGGACGAGAGGGCGATGAAACATCTGGAGTATCGCGGATACAATGCCGTGGACGGAACGAATATCATTAAGAACAACAACAATAACGCAAAGAAGAAAGAGGGTGATAGCAAGGAAGAAAACGAGGAAGAAGAGGAAAAGATAAAAACGGAGATTAAACTGAGCAGTAAAGACGCTGAATTCGGGCGAAAAGCGTGGAAGCGCCTGACCCAAGCAAAGCTGAAAATTGTTGAGTTTGTCTTGAAGAGCGGCTACGACGCCTTTCTTACCGACGTAGATATCGTCGCGTTTCATAACTTCATGCCAGAGCTTATCAAAACCTCGGAAAAAAATCTCTGGCTGAGAGATGGCCAAGAAGTGAACACTGGTTTCTACTTTATGCGGAAGAAATCGAGTAATTTAAACTTGCTCGAAGCGGCGTTTCAGCGAATCAAAGAAACGCACGGAAGTCACGACGACCAGAAAATAATCAACGCCATCATGAAATCTTCTCAGCGAAAGTTTTTACCCACCCCTGAGTATGCCAACGGATGTTTCATGAAAACCGAAAGCGGTCGAACGGCAGTGGCAAACGGCAAAGTCAAGGCGGTCCACGTCAACTGCGCGCAATCGAAAGTGGTCAAACACAAAATTATGTGTCGACGAGGCCTTTGGTTTTGTCGCCAGCCTCCTATGTCGGCGCACGTCGCGCACGACGGGGGTCAAACGTGCGTAAAACCTGGTGGAACGTACGTAGTAAACGACGAGAGGAAAGTTTAGAGAGTATTTAGATTAGCATTAGATCGTATTAGTTGTGATAGTTTTCTGTAGATTTGTACCATCATCAGTGTGTATTTGATCGAATATTATGTTTCCCTTCCCAGCTCTCAACATTCATTTTTTAGGGTATCCCCAAACATGCCAAAGCGATGTGAAAAACTCAGAACGAGAAGGGCTTCAAAAAACGAAGAAAAACAACATTTCTTTATTCAAAGCGCCGCACACCGGGTGTTGTCTCAGATGCAGTCACAAAGCGTGATGAGCTCGGCGAAACCGACGAACGGGACTCTTTTCGGGTCTCGTCACGACGTTTCTGCTGCCGCGTTAAAGAAGGCCTCAACGAAAGCGCAGCAACAACAAAGCCGTCGTCGTCTTCAACCGATCGATGCGGTTTCGGCTGCTGGAAAAGAGTTCAGAGCCTGGGACGATGCCAAGAACAGCAAGAAAAGAACCGATCTGAAGAAGATCATGATCATCGGTGCGGGACCGATTGTCATTGGACAGGTAATTACGCTCTCTCTTCTCTCCGTCTTCGTCTTCTTCATCGACCCACCGCCCGTGAGAAGCAGCGGTAGGAGGGTTGGTGACGATACGATGATGATGAGTTTTAAAATAGTTTGTCTGTGTTTTTTTGTTTGTTTTTGGTTCAAATTTTCAAACAACACCAACAAAAATCGCGTCGGTGTCGCGACACGTTGTTTTTCTCTCCTCTCTCTCCCATAAAAAAGGAGAAGAGAGAGAAATGTGGGTGCTGAAAAATATTTTGGTTTTTTTGACTCTTCTCGTATTTTAAACTGACTTTCTCTCTCTACTCTTTCTCTAAGGCGTGCGAGTTTGATTACTCCGGAACGCAAGCGTGTAAAGCGCTTCGAGCGGAAGGGTACGACGTTATTTTAATAAACTCCAACCCGGCGACTATTATGACTGACCCGGAAACAGCGGCGAGAACGTTCATTACGCCAATGACGCCGGAATACGTTGAAAAAATCATCGCCGCTGAAAAGCCAGACGCGGTGTTGCCAACCATGGGTGGGCAAACCGCCTTGAACTTGACCAAAGCCTTGGCAGAGGCTGGTATTTTTGAAAAATACGGCGTGGAGCTCATCGGCGCGAAACTTCCCGCGATTAACAAAGCTGAAGATCGTCAGTTGTTCAAAGATGCAATGACTAAAATTGGATTGAAAACGCCGCAGTCTGGAACTGCGGAAACTTGGGAACAGGCGAAGGTAATTGCTGCGGAAATTGGAACATTGCCTTTGATTATTCGACCGGCGTTCACGTTAGGCGGCTCTGGAGGCGGCATCGCGTACAACATGAAAGAGTTTGAGCAAATCACGAAAGGGGGCTTGGATGCTTCGGCAACCTCGCAAGTCTTGATTGAACAATCTTTACTCGGCTGGAAAGAGTATGAATTAGAGGTCATGCGCGATTTGGCGGACAACGTCGTCATCGTTTGCTCTATCGAGAACTTTGATCCCATGGGCGTGCACACGGGTGATTCGATCACCATCGCCCCGGCGCAAACTTTGACGGATAAGGAATATCAACGGTTGAGAGATGCATCTTTAGCGATTATTCGTGAAATTGGCGTCGAGTGTGGTGGATCGAACGTGCAAATGGCCGTAAACCCGGCTGATGGTGAATTGATGATTATCGAAATGAACCCGCGCGTTTCGAGGTCTTCAGCCTTGGCTTCCAAAGCGACAGGTTTTCCAATCGCCAAGATGGCAGCGAAAATGGCTTTGGGTGCGACCATGGACGGTATTCCGAACGACATTACCATGAAAACGCCAGCTGCGTTTGAACCTTCGATTGATTACGTTGTCACGAAAATTCCTCGATTCGCTTTCGAGAAATTCCCGGGCGCCGAACCGATTTTAACGACTCAAATGAAATCTGTCGGTGAAGCGATGGCCATGGGAAGAACGTGGCAAGAATCATTCAACAAAGCGCTTCGCTCGTTGGAAACTGGCTTATCTGGTTGGGGCTTGAACAAGAACGATGGTTTCATGCAAAACGACCCGGAATTGATTAAAGAACGCTTAGTTGTCCCATCCCCGGAACGCGTCGTCGCCTTGCACGAAGCTTTCATGTCTGGAATGTCCGAGGATGAGATCATTAGACTCACCACGATGGATCCATGGTTTATTCGTCAGCTTGGTGACTTGTACCAAACCGAATGTTGGTTAAAATCTTTGAGCTCCATGGACGATTTGTCCGTGGAAGACTGGACTCAAGTAAAGCGACGAGGATATTCCGATGCGCAAATCTGTAGAGCCTTTCCGGGAACTGTGGAGGCCGATGTTAGACAAAAACGAAAATCTATGGGTGTTGTCGCGGCAATGAAGCGTGTCGATACGTGCGCGGCTGAATTTGAATCAGACACGCCGTACATGTATTCTTCGTACGATGGCAGCTGCGAAGCGAAACCGACGAATGCGCGCAAAATCTTGATTCTTGGTGGTGGACCAAACCGTATTGGTCAAGGTATTGAATTTGACTATTGCTGCTGTCATGCCGCCTTTGCGCTTTCCGATGCCGGCTACGAAACTATCATGTTGAACTCCAACCCGGAGACTGTCTCTACGGATTACGATACTTCCGATCGTTTGTATTTTGAACCACTCACCGTCGAAGATGTCTTGAACGTTTGCGAAGTTGAACGGCCTGAAGGTATTATCGTACAATTTGGCGGTCAAACTCCGCTGTCTTTGGCTACAAAACTCGAAGCTGCTTTGAAGGCGAATCCGATTCAAGCCGCGTCAGGCAATGGCGTGACGCACATTCTCGGCACACCGCCAGATTCGATCGATGCCGCGGAAGATCGAGACCGATGGATGGATATCCTCAAGGAACTCGATATTCGACAACCGGCTGGGGGTGTTTGCGTTGACGAAGGTGAAGCTTTGAGTACAGCAGAACGTGTTGGTTACCCGGTTATGGTTCGTCCGTCTTACGTTCTCGGTGGACGTGCGATGGAAGTTGTTTCCACACCATCGCAGTTGAAGAGATATTTGAGCACAGCTGTTGAAGTCGATCCGGAACGCCCAGTTTTGGTCGATAAATATCTCGACCAAGCGACGGAATTGGATGTTGATGCTTTGTGTGATTCTTTTGGCAACGTCGTTATCGGTGGTATCATGGAACATATCGAGCAAGCTGGGGTGCATTCTGGTGATTCTGCCTGCTCTTTGCCGACCCAAACGGTTCCGGAATCGGCTTTAGCGACGATTCGTGAGTGGACACCGAAACTTGCTCGACGTTTAGGTGTCGTCGGATTATTGAATATGCAATATGCGGTTATGCCAGATGGCACGCCGTACATTATTGAAGCGAATCCGAGAGCTTCGAGAACGGTTCCATTTGTTTCGAAGGCGATTGGACATCCGTTGGCGAAATATGCCTCGTTAGTTATGGCCGGTCAATCGCTGGAGGAGATTGGGTTTATGCAAGAACCGATCACGAAGCACATTTCTGTTAAAGAAGCTGTATTACCATTCGACAAATTTCTAGGGTGCGACACGTTGTTAGGACCTGAGATGAGATCAACCGGTGAGGTTATGGGCATTGACTTTGATTTTGAGCGCGCGTACTGCAAGGCTCAAATCGCTGCCGGACAAAAGTTGCCAAAGTCTGGAAAGGTGTTCATCTCCGTCAAAAATTCGGACAAAGAAGCTATGGTCCCGGTCGCTAAAAATCTTGTAGACATGGGGTTCGAAATTTTGTCAACGGGCGGAACTGCTACCACTTTAGAAAGCGCTGGCATCAAGGTGACAAAAGTGAAGAAGATTCACGAAGGTCGACCAAACATTGGTGATATCTTGCGTGACGGTGATTTGAAGTTGATGTTTGTCACGTCTTCTGGTGACGCGAACGATTTAACAGACGGCCGCGAGTTGAGAAGAACCGCTGTTGGCTTGAAAGTTCCTATTTGCACGACTGTCGCTGGTATTAAAGCAACCGCAGGCTCCTTGAAAATCTTACAAGAAGGAAACTTACAAATGCAAGCCTTGCAAGATTTTTTCTAGATACAAAAAATATTTAAATATCTGAAGTTCATATCGATTCTAAATACTAAGTAATGATGATAAAAGTATACACTACTAACTCCGCACATCTTCCCTCTCAGCATGCTTTCATCTCTTCTTCTTCTTCGCATTCTTCGCGTCTTCTCGAATTTGCTCGAAACGCGGTCGTTGTTCAAATACTCGCGAGGATTCTTTGGCTCCTACTGACGCACTTCGTCCATTTGTGGAAGGACGATTCTTCATTTCTCTATATTTTGCGATTAAATCTTCTCTCAAAACTGCCATGTCGTGTTGTCTTTTCAATCCAATGATTGGACCTTGACGCGACCTCGTCGCTTTTTTCTTTTTCATGTTGGAGTTTGCATTGAACATGAGGTCAGCGAAAATTTTAGATTGACGATTTCCAGCGCCTCCATTTATACCATTTTTTGCACCACCACCACCACCTTTCCTCTTTATGGTAATTTGCGGCGGTGCCTCTGCAACTTCTCCGAACTTAGGCAGTTCTTTGACTATGCCGAGAAACTTTTCCTTTTCTTCTTCCTCTATCCTTGCTTGCGCTCGTTGTTCCTTCTTCCTCTCGCGAAGCGATTTATACTTAGTCTTCTTCGTTTTCTTTATCTTTTTGCCTTCTTCTCCGAGGATGTCTTCGTCGAACAATTGACCCTTTTCACCTTTATCGGGCATGTTCCTCCTTCGAATTTCTTCTCCCACGTCTTCACTATCATCATCGCCGCTAAAACTACTACTACTACTACCGCCGTCGTCGTCATCGTTTCTTTCGCTTTCTCTCTTTTCTTCTTCTTCTTCTTCTTCTTCTTCTTCTTCTTCTTCTTCTGTATCGTCGTCCTTGTCGTCCCTATCGTTCGTCTTCTGAGTTGTCTTTGAAGCCGGCAGTGCTTCTACATCATCCTGAACGCCCGCATATTCTCTCGCATTCGCGAAATCTTCGTCGTAAAAGCCTTCGTATTTCTTTTCGTCCTCGTCTTTCTTCCGTTCTTTCTTCTTCGTCTTATTTTCGTTCCTGTTATTGTTGTTCCTGTTATTCTTTCCATTCTTACCCTCCTCGTCGTCTTCGACCGCTGCCACTAAATCGTCCACGTTCAGTCCGTTTTCTCTTCTTTTCTTGATTTCTTGTCTCATCTGTCTCTTTTTAATCTCCTCTTGCGCGCGCATAAACCTCTTGAAAGACGACGGCGCTTCCAACATGGTGTCCGCTTTCAAAGCTTTTTCCACGTAAGAGACGTCGTGCTCTCGAAACGTGTTGTTCTTCTTATCGTACGTCCTGCCCTCTTTCAGCGCTTTCTGCCGTCGCCGTTGCCCTTTACCTCGCTCGCCGGTGCCCATCGTGTGTGTGTTCTGTTTCTTCTTCTTCTTCTTATATCGCGCGCGTCGTCGTCGTCGTCGTCGCGTCAAAGTTTGTGTCGGCTGAAGCGATGAATTTTTGTAACAAACTCTCATGCATGAAAAAAGCTTGCTCTTCATCAAATTTCCAAAAGAGAACAGCACTTTTGCGTACTCTACATTATTATTTATTGATATGGCACCTCCTTCGATAGACCCACTGGTGGACCAACCGATGAGCTCGGGGAGAAAGGAAGTCTCCTTATCCGCCTTTGCGTTTCTCTTTTCGGAAATCGTCCAATACCATTTGCAACGCGTCTCGGACACGAACGAATTAGAGTTGAAGTTGGAAGAAGCGGGCGCACACGTCGGAAGACGAGTGTTAGAGTTACTCGCGTACAGAGAGAAACCAACGAGAAGAGAGACGAGATTGAATGGAATCTTGACGTTCATACAGAACAACGTGTGGAAGAACCTGTTTGGACGCTCGGCGGATTCGTTGGAAATATATAACGACGACGAGTACATGATTTCAGATCGAGACGTTTTAGTGAACAGATTCATATCGGTGCCGAAAGATTATCAAGGGATGAATTGCGCGAGTTTTGTCGCCGGAGTGGTGAAAGGGTGCTTAGAAAGTGCCGGGTTTGACGCGCAAGTGTCGGCGTATGACGCACCGACCGCGGATGATGGGCACTATTCAGTGGCGAGAACAAACTTTTTAGTGAAAGTAGACGCAAACGTTCTCGAACGCGAGCAAAGTTTTTAGACATAAATGATGGTTCAAATCTTTAGAGTAAACGTAGACGTAGCATATTAACATATAGTGTAATGCATAGTAGTAATTATAGCAGTAGTATATTTCATTCTAATCAATCTAATTGGTCGATGGCCCAATTGAGATGTGCACGGAATTGCATCGCAGCCGGATAACTCATGTCTCTCGGGACACCGACTCGTTCTCTCAAGTAGCGCAGGCACTTTGCGATTTCTTTGTCCTTCTTCGGTTCTGACGGTTGTAGTGGCTCAGCCGAGCCGTCAAGCATAGCGTCGGCGACGATTCGCAACCATGCATCGACCGAGTCCACGTATTTCTCGTTTGGAACTGCGTATGGATCCGCAAGCGGTGCCTGAAATTGTTTCCTTCCTGCTTCGCCGGCGCCGCGACAGGCAAATCTGGCGACATTTTTCGAATTAGATATGAGTTTATACGCAGCTTCATGTCGGGCTTCTTCTTCTTTCCCAACATCGCACGCGTTAATAGGTTCCAAAGAATTCGTATTCAATTGAATCGGGAGTCTCCAACTATCTCCTTCTCCGTTGATGATGCGCATCGCTTCTTTGACTTCAGCCGTGTTGTCGTCGTAACCAGGTCCATATTGCGGCGGAATGTTCATCACATGCGTGTAATAATCCGATTTCGTGGCTCTATATTCTGGGATCTCCTCAAACGCTTGAAACCATCGTTCGATGTTTTTCCATCTGCTATTTCCTCGCAAGTTTAGCCCTTTCCAATATACACACGAAGCGTTCATTCTCTCCACGTGACTGACAAACTGTAAATCTACGAGACTCGGATGTTCTTGATTTTCCAAAAACCACGGTCCGGCAGTAACTCCCAGCGCTTGTTCAATTCGGTCTAATGTAGCCTCGAATCCGCCTCTCGCCCCTCCGACGCCAAATGGCATCGACGGGCGAAAGATGAATCCACACCACGCTCCAAATAATTCTCTTTCCATTCCCAAAAGTTGGTTTACTCTATCAAACTCTTGTTCGGGAACCATAACTTTGTATTCTGGACCGGTAAACTCTCTCTCAATTCGTGCCATGATTTGAAGACTTTCCGTCATCAATTCGCCGTCGAGCTCTATCGCGGGTAACAGGCCGTTTGGAACTTTATCTAAGAATGCTTTCGGCTTATCACCGTACGAACGCATGTTAATTTTTTCGACTCGAAACGGAACGCGTTTTATGAGTAACATCAAGAGCGTTTTTTGGCAATACGGACACCACGCCGCGTGGTCTCTATATAACGTCAATCGCACGTCATCTTCCGATTTCGCGCTGTATAAATGCAGCAGATTATCCACGTGTGGTTCAGCTTTTCCCCCTTTCCTCTGTTCCGCTTGCTCTTTCATTTTCAATCCCGTTTCGGTGCTTTCTGATTTCGATTGTAAGTCTGCCCAAGAAGAAGAGGATGACGCCGATGTTGTGTTCACCATCCTCATCGTTCTTCTTTCTCTTGTTGTCGTTGTTGTCGCACAGTTCTTCCTCTTATTATTATTATTATTATTATTATTATTCTGTACGTGATGATGATGATAATATCCAGCGGTAGGGCCAGTGGTGAAGACGGAGTTTCTCGCTTGATGTTGCGCGAACATATCTTTCGACGAGACGAATATTTTTGTGTGGACGATGATGAAAGACGAAAGAGAAAAGTCTACAAAAATCGATAGAGCGATTTGGATCGAACATTATTCACGTTGAAGGATTAATACGTAATACATAATGAAATCTCTCTCTCTCTCTCTCTCTTACATATTTACCACTTGACCAAAGAAGGCTCCATTTCGTCCGGAGCTAAGTAACCCATCAAGTTGATGTAAGTTCCGGTGATGTTCGCCAAGCCGGCTGCGGGTAAATCGTCTCTCAACTCGACGCTCGCCGGTAAACCAGGGCCGCCGATGGCGACAGGAACCGGGGCCAACGTGTGCGAAGTCAACGGCAAAGGTTTACCATCCGCATCCTTTAAGCACTCCTTCTTCTTGCTTCGCTGTACCATATCGTCGGCGTTGCCATGGTCGGCAGTTACCAAAAATACACCTCCCAACTCATCCACCAAGTCCAACAATTCTTTCAAGCACGCGTCGCACTCTTCGCAGGCGGCAATTGTAGCGGCAAGATCGCCCGTGTGACCAACCATATCTGGATTCGCATAATTCACGCGAACAACGTCGTATTTGCCAGATATCATCGCTTCCTTCCCAGCGGCTGTAATTTCTCTCGCTTTCATCAACGGCTTTTCGTTGAATTGGCAGTTATCCGAAGGAATTTGGACAAACGTTTCCAACGCTTCGTCAAAATATCCGGATCGGTTTCCGTTCCAAAAGAAGGTAACGTGTCCAAATTTTTGCGTTTCCGAGCACGCGAAAGTTCGCAAACCGTTCTTAGCAAAATATTCACCCGACGTTCTCTCGATTAAAGGCGGTGGAACGAGATAATTCGTCGGTAAGTGCAAATCGCCATCGTATTGCATCATGCCGGCGTATAACATCTTCGGGAAACGTTTTCTGTTGAACGAATCAAAGTTTTCGTATTCCAACGCTTTTGAAATCTCAACGACACGGTCAGCGCGAAAGTTGCAGCACACGACGGCATCTCCGTCTTGGACAGCGCCAACTGGAGCACCGGCCTCGTCGACGATGACGAAGGCAGGAATGTATTGATCGGAAACATCGGCTGTCTTCAGCGTTTTCAAAGCCGTCGCGGCGTCGGTAAACGTATGTTCAGCTTCGCCTAAAATGTGCGCGTTGTACCCTCTTTCGACCATCCCCCAATCTGCTTCGTAGCGATCCATAGTCACGCTCATTCTTCCACCTCCAGAACCAACTTTCGCATCGCATCCTGCTTTCGTGAAGTCATCTAAATCTTTTTGTAAAGTCGCGAGGTACTCGTGGCACGTTCCGTCTGGGACATCTCGGCCATCCGTGAGAATGTGCAAACGCATGCGTTTACACCCATCTTTCACGGCTCCTTTCATGACGCCTAAGAGTTGGTCGTATCGCGAGTGCACGCCACCGTTCGAGAGCAACGTAATCAAGTGCAACGTGTTGGACGCGAACGCCGGTTTTATGTAGTTCCACCCGGGGTCGGTGAACATGGTACCTTTTTCGAGAGAAATGTCCACCAACGAAGCGCCTTGCGCGATGATTTTACCCGCACCTAACGCGTTGTGACCGACTTCTGAGTTTCCCATGTCATCATTCGTGGGTAAACCGACGGCTTTTCCGTGAGCGAGCACGGAGCGGTAGTATTTTGATCCCTGGTCCCGTAATTTGTCCATCGTCGGCGTCTTCGCGACGTGACAGGCGTTGTACTCGTCTTTGATGTCGTTCTCGCCCCATCCGTCGAGAATGCAGACTAAAACGGGTTTCTTCTTTGGAATGACCGGATGCGGTTGTAACTCCATCTTTCAATATACTATTTATATCCGCGCGCGAGATGAATTAAAGTAGTTATATTCCAATAATTATCCGCGCGGGTTTTTCCCGATTTTCTGTACTGCTGTACCCTAATTTCTCTCTTTTCTCTCTCGGCTCTCTTCTTTAAGAGCTTGAAAAAGCAGAGGGAGGCCTCACATCACAAACTATACGAAAGAGTCATTTTTCCTAAAAGTGTACTACTATTCTATACAACCAGACGAACAACTGATGCCGGCTAAGCGTCCACTCGTCCACGCCCAGAGAAAATTAAACCCACCGATTCTTCCGAATATATCGCATATCTCTCCGCACACGTAAATGTTCTTCATCTCTTTCAGCTCCATGGTTTTGGTATCGATGCCTTCGAGCGCGATGCCGCCGCCGGTGACTTCAGCTTTTCTGTAGCCTTGGTGACCGGTCGCTTTGATTTCGTAATTCGAAAGAATATCGATCAAATGCACCCTTTTCTTCTTCGGTAAGTTTGAGACGTTCGTAGTCAAATCCACTTCGGCTTCTTTCAAAAGCGCTTCGCACAAACGCGTGGGTAAGAGCGGCTTTAAGCGTCTCACGACAAAGTCCGAGCCGCTTTTTCCAGGGCTCAAAACTTCGTTCCAATCGCAGGACGGGTTCCAGTTCACGACCAGTTTACTACTGCTACTACTGCTGACGCTGCTACTATTGCTATTTCTACTTGAATTATTCTCGACACTGCCATCTGCAATACTCTTAACCACGTTATGGCTTAAATCTAAAATCGACGGACCAGAATACCCTTTATGCGTAAACAAGAAACCCATTCTCGCGGCTTGCTTCGCTTTCTTCTTTTCAACTTTTTTTATCTTTACTTGACAATCGAGCGATACTCCTGGAAGATACTCGCCGCCTGGATGCTCTCCTACCAACGGCACTAACGCTGGATACGGTTTGTTCACGCCAACTTTCAAATCTCTTTCGGCGATGACGTATCCCGTGCCGTCTGTCCCTACTGCGGGGAAGGAAGAGCCGCCCATCGATAACACCAAGACGTCCGCTTCGATATCTTTTCCGTCCTCGGTATTCACGACGTACGTATCGTTCGCTTCATTTTTTGTGATTTTCTTCACGTTTGTTTCGTACTGGAACGTAACCCCCTCTCGTTTACACGCCTCGACGAGTTTATCTCTCACTTCTCTCGAAGAGTTGGAAAGAGGAAAATATTTGTTCGTCGTGTGTTCGATGCCGAGCTCGAGTCGCACGTCGTCTCGAAGCCAACTCAAACACTTTGGAACCGTCCAGCTTTGTAAAATAGCTTTCGCTAGGCGAGGATTAGAGTCCGTGACGTAATCATCTATGGTCGCTTCCACTGGTAACACGTTACATCGCGCTCCTCCGGACATTAAAATTTTCTTCCCGCTCTCTTTCGTCTTCTCGTACACAGTAACTCTCACGACAGTTTTTGCATCCTTTTGCGTGACGGCGGCGAAATACGCCGCCGTCAATCCAGCTGCGCCCGAGCCTAAAATCGCAACTTCTTTCACACGAGCCGCTGCTGCTACTGCTGAAGATGATGATGATGATGAAGCCGTTATTACTATTGTTCTACATTCCCGTTTCGTAGGACGACGACGAAGTTGGTCGTTATTTTTTTTCCAAGACGAGTGCGAGTCGTACGCTGTTGTTGTTGTTCTTGTTGATGACCTCACTGCTGCCAAAGCACAGCCTCTGATCTGCTGATGCGTCGTCGTCATTTTCCCGGCGCGAAGATGATGAGAATACTGGAAAGCGCGATAATAACGCTGAGCTCCTCCTCCGGTCGTGGTGGTCAGAAGTCTTGCACCCACTTTGGAGGCCAGGAACATTCACCACTACCTTTTTTTTGTGAAGGGCGGCCAAACAACTGCCAAAAGAGCGAAAAAAAACAAAGAACAAACACAACAGCAAACAGTTTTGTTTTCGCGCCGTTTCGTGTCAGAAGGTCAGGGCACAAACCAACAACAAAGGGCGACTTTTGGACTTAACTTAAAAGGGGGTTGGCGGCCTTTCCAACCACGAAAAAAAAAGATTAGAAGAAGAGCATCACTATTATTACGTTACTCGTGGACAAGAAAGAGACGCCGCCAGCACATACAACAACAAGAAGAAGAAGAAGAAAGTATCTCTCCTTCCCACGCATCAAACACGCAAGAAAGAAGAGCTTGTGAATAAACGCATCGTCGTCGTCGCCGTCGTTTCGTGTGAAAAAACATTTCGATCGTCTTTTGTTCCAAAAAAAAGTATAATCTCCCGTCGCAGAAGAATAAACGCGCGAGAGAAAGATGAGCAGTAACAACGACAACATGAAGAGCGCCATGACCATTATTGGTGTTTCTGGTTCTGTGTACATCGCCGTGAAGATGTCCTGGTTTCGTAAGAACCCGTTCCACGTCTTCTCTGGCAAAACTGGCGCCATGTCGAAGAGTTTAGTCGACGCCGGGATTCAGTCCTACAACGCCTTCTTCGAACAAGAAGACGGGAAAGGCGTCGGGACGAAAATCGTGTCCACTCCGGATTTTGTGAACAAGTTTTACTCTTTAATCACGGACTTTTACGAATATGGATGGGGTGAATCTTTCCACTTTGCGGCGAGAGAGAAAGGAGAGTCTTTTGAAAAGTCCATCATTCGCCAAGAGCTCGCCATCGCGGAAAATATCGGCTTGAAACCAGGAATGAATGTGTTGGACCTCGGGTGTGGTGTTGGTGGCCCAATGAGAAATATCGTCCAAGGAACCGGTGGTAAAGTCACTGGCATCACGATTAACGAATACCAAGTTGGCAGATGTGAAACGTTGAACAAGGCGGCAAAGTTGGACCACTTGACGGAGATTATCCAAGGTAACTTCATGGATTTAACAAAGGTTTTCAAGGACAGAAAGTTTGACGGCGCGTACGCGATTGAAGCCGCGTGCCACGCGAGTAACACGCAAGCGTTGTACGAACAAGTCTTTGCCGTCTTGAAACCGGGCGCTTCCTTTGCTTCGTACGAATGGTTGCGAACAGATAAATACGACCCTACGAACAAAACTCACGTAGATATCGTCGACGGTATCGCAGAAGGTAACGCTCTGCCAGAAGTCCGCACGATAGAAGATTGCATTCAAGCCGCGAAAGGTGCTGGTTTTGAAGTTACTTTAACTTTTGATCGCGCGACGACGGGTGGCGTTCCGTGGCAACAAGCCATGAAATCTGCTCGCAGAGCTGCGTATTTGACGCACCTCATGACTGGTTTGTTAGAGTTTATTGGGTTTGCGCCGAAGGGTACTCAAGCGGTTCACACTATGTTGCTCAAAGCAGCAGTGAACCTCGAGAAGTCTGGTGACTTGGGTATCTTCTCTCCGATGTACTTGATCGTCATGAAGAAGCCGCTTTCGGCATAAAAAAGGAGAACCTGAACGCACGAGAGAAAGATAAAAGAATGAAGGATTGTTTAAGCGGAGGTTTCGATTACTATATATAAATAAATTTTTTAGACATTTAATGAGTAAACCTATATATGTATTGTGCAAAAGTTGTTCGAATGATTAATGCGCGCATCGAATGTGATGAAAATAAGATATTGTTTCCATTGTCGTCATCATAGTAGGTGTACTGTTTGCGATGAAATACAAAACATTGAATGTGTTGTCGTGTTGAAACTTCTTCATTACATAATGTGAATTTTTTACGGTTTACCGCTGCTGACCTTGACCATGGAGGCGCGCACTAACTTTTCGCCCACTAAATACCCTTTTCTGAACTCTTCCATGATGTGGTCTTCCGCTACATCCTCCGATTCTTCTCTCATAATAGCCTCGTGTACGTTCGGGTCGAACGGTTCGCCTTCGCCTGGAACAACTTTCAATCCCTCAGCTTCTAACGTTTCGAGCAATTGCTTGTGAAGCAGCTGATATCCTTTGATTATCTTTTCTTCTCCTTCGTTTTCGCCCTTGACGTTCTTCGCCGTCAAGTCAAAGTTATCTAACACTGGCAACATAGCTTCGACCATCTTCGATTTCACCGCCGGCGCCAAGTCTGCTTTTTCCTTCGCCGTTCTCTTTTGGAAGTTTTGGAAGTCCGCCACGGATCGCAAGTATTGATCTTGAATCGCCGCTTTCTGGTCTTGCTCGCCTTGGACTTGCGCTTCCATATCCTTCACGGACTTTTCCAAAGCCATGACTTCTGTTTGGAACTTGGCCAACACGTCCACGTCGTTATCCGAGTTTTCCATCAACTGCGCGAAATAGGAAGTAAACTGGGACTCCTTCAACGCAGACGAGTCATCGTCCGATTTCTCCTCCTCTTCTTCTACTACTTCTGCGTCGTTGTCGTCTTCATCTTCCACTTCGATGGCTTTAGATACGATCAAGCTTCTTTTCGTATCGCGAAGAAGAAGAAAATTTGTTGCCGTCGTCTTCTTCGATTGGTTTCGATTATTTGCATAATAAAAAGTCAAGGAGGAGGAGGAGGAAGAAGAGGACGAAGAAGAGGACGAAGAAGAGCGACGACGACGACTCGAGGCGGCAGACGCGCGAACAACGGAGAACGATGAACAACCAGAGGATGCAAACATTTTTTTTTATCGCGATAGACAGACAGACCCCCTCCTGTTTTTGCCAAAAACGACGGCGGACACACGCAAAAAGGAGGAAAAAACCATGGTGCACCCTCATCTCATCCGTTTTTCCTCCTCTCTCTTTCTTCTTCACATCTCTCCTCCTCTCTCCTCTCTTTTCTCCTCCTCTTTCCGCAAACAACAAAAGAAGAAAAACTTCTTCTTCTCTCTCTCTCTCTTTTACTCTCTCTCTCTCTTTTATAACAACAAGAACCAATATATTATAAATAAAACGAGTATTATGCTCAGCGAGGAGGAAAACTACGCGCTTTTACTCTCCACTTTAGCCGGGTTGAGCACCTCCGTCGGGGGCGTTTTAGCCGTATGGAAACGACCCGATGCGAAGCTGTTAGCGTTCTTATTAGGGACGGCTATTGGAGTTATGGCCACGTTATCTTTCGTAGAATTATACGTGAAAAATGTTCTGGAGAATGGATTTTGGGGAGTCACTCTGTCCACCATGGCGGGTGCGGTTTTATACGCCATCGTGGAGCCGTTGTTACCTCACGTCGATTTGTTTGAAAAAGATGGTCCCGGTGGAACCAAACAGAAACAAAATGGAGGAGGATCGGGAGGATCGGGAGGAGGGAAAGTGAAGAGCAGCGAATCGAACACGTCATCATCTTTATCGAAATCAATGTCCTCGTCCATGTCTTCTGCTATGAACGAGCGGGGCAATCCTGTGCCGGGCGAAACCGAAGCTTCGCGCGGTCGTTTGATGCGCTTGGGTATTTTAATGGCGGTTGCTATGACTTTACACAACATTCCAGAAGGTTTCGCCGTGGCATTTTCATCTTTCACTGAAATTGGGCCGATAATGGCCATCGCAATTGGTTTACACAACGTGCCGGAGGGTATTATTGTCGCCGCACCGGTGTATGCTGCAACGGGATCAAGGAGGAAAGCACTGGCGTTGGCGACGGCTTCGGGTTTGAGCGAACCGCTCGGAGCATTGTTTGCGTTATTTTTTATTCAGCCGTACTTGACGCCTTTGCGATTACAATACATGTTAGCTGCAACTGGTGGAGTTATGTCTGCGGTGTGTTTTATCGAGCTTTGGCCGGAAGGAAAGAAATGTAAAAATGATTTGAGTTTAGCGAAAGGAGTGATACTTGGGAGCGCCTTGATGCTCGGTACGCTCTACGTCGGCGTTTAAGGAAATGAAATATCTATGTATATCTTAGTCATCATAGAGATGGTGTTGCATTTACAAAATAGTTATTGTTGTTAATATTGTTGTTGATATTGTTGTTTAATATAGTTGTAATTTTGATACAAGAAAAGTTAACGCGTGTGGCGTCGCTTTCAATTCTCCATTCATATCAACCACAATTCAATCATCATTCGGTCGTCGTCACAAAATAGCGCACGTGCAAAACACAAACGCAAACCCAAAGAAGAGAGAAAGAAAGAAAGAAGTGATTGATAAACAATGTCCGCGACTGATAACGAGGAAGAAAAGAAGAAAGAAAAAGACGAAGTGGACGAACTCGTCGAGTTTTTGTCGGACAAGCGTTCGGATGTGAGAAAAGAAGCCGCCACCATCGTCGCCGGCTTAACCGGCACGGACGATGGCTTACAAACCTTGACTGATAAAAGAGAAACTTTAATCTCTCATTTGCTTCATTTGTTAGGGAAAGATCCCCCGGAATCTACCCCATCCGCTCAGGCGCTGATCAACTTGACCGGACACTCCTTGGAAGTCGTCTCGTTGGCGGTGAACAAAGGTGCCGTAGAAAGATGCATAGATTTTATTAAAGATGGCGAGTGCGCACCCGTGGATTTACTCCTGTCGCTCTTAGCCAACATAACGAAAGCAGAAGGTGGTGTACACGTTCTTTCTCAAGAAGGTAAACCACTGGAAGGATTTTACATCCAAAGACTCGTGCAGTTGTTAGTCAGCGGGAAGCCTCAAGAGACGTACGCGCAAGCGGCGAGCGTTTTATGCAACGTCTCCAGGCATCCCATAGGAAGAAAAGTGATTCTCGATCGAAAAGGGTCCATAGTCAATCTAGTTACTCCGATGTTAGCATCCACGTGCGATATTAGAAGAGAGCGTATCGCGGCGACCATACAAAACTTGTGTTGCGACTCGGAATCTAGAAAAAAACTCTTAGCGTTGGACTCGGAAGAAACGCCTATTGTGAAAGCACTTCTTCGACCAATAAGTGGTGCCAAAGTGAATAAAGAACTTTCCGATAACGTTAGGCGCGGCTGTGCGGGTGCAATTTTACTATTAGCTAAAGAGGCGGAGGGAAGAGAGATCATGAAGAAGCTCGATGCTCCCGTTTTGTTGAAGCAAGGTTATGAGCTGGAAGAAGAATCGGACGTTTGTGACGCGTTGGAACAGACCGGGGACGTGTTCTTAAAACACGGGATGGTCCCGGACGATATGGTTCCAAAAGACGTATCCGCTGAGGTCATTCCTGAAGGAGAAGAAGGAGAAGAAGAAGAATTACCGCCGCTCATAATGGGTTTGAAAAATTCAAGTTTGAATCAAGTCGATTGAAGCATAAAAAATGTAATATTATTCAAGATGAAAACAACTTTGTTGCCTGTTTTAAAGTATTGTACAAAATTTTCTGCGCTGCTGCTACTGCTGCTACTACTATCATCTATTGTTTCTAAAGATACTGTGGTACCTGCTAAATTTCTTTCTGAATGATCACAAACTTTTCAACAAACGATGGGGAGAAATATGGAAATTTCTCTTTTGTTAGCCGCAGCAACTCTTCCGCCGGAGAGACATGTCAAAGTGGTTGAATCGAACCCGATATCGCCCGAACACACTTTACTCTTATTCTCGATATCGTAAATAGTTAAAGCGGAAGTACCTTCACCAGCTGTCACAATCGCTCTTCCGTTGAATGTAAAAGCTGGACAATATAACATCTTGTGTTTTTGAACTCGCGGGTGTTTGTGGGCATTGAATCGGTGAAGCTTTCCTCCATCAACGCGTCGAACGTCCCATAAGTTGATTGAATCATCAAACGCGGACGTAACAATTTGATTGATATCACCTTCAACGTTCCATTCGACGAAATTTACCGCGCAGCCGCCGTGAGCATTCTCGATGTGGTGCACCGGTCTCGCTTTCGAGTCTCGTGTGTCCCAAATGGCGACGATGCCATCGTTCCCACACGTGGCAAACACGTCCTCGCTCCTCGCTTTCACGCATTTTACCACGCCAGAATGGAAATCATCGAATCTTCTCAAAACCTTGAGTTGACCGTCCTCGGTTATTCTCGAAGAACACACGCTCCTATCTTTTGAAGCCGTAAAAATCGAGTTTTCGTTGAAGACGTTCAACGAAAACACGCCGGCTTCGTGCATGTCTGTGTTTCTGGTTTGTAAGGTCGGAGTTTGCTTTTTGACTTCAACGGATGCGATGTTCCACAAAGCTATAGTACCATCCATACCACCAGCGGTAGCGAGCACATTGTTGCGGTTGTTCACAAACTGCGCGTTTGCGCACCACCCTTGATGGGCCTTGTAAGACAGGAGTAAGTCGGAAGCCGACGAGAAGATTGAAACAATTCCACCATCTCCAGCTGCGGCGATCAAACCATAATTTCTACCTTCATCGATGGAATAGTACCCTTTTTTAATCGATTGGTCGACGAGTTTCTTCTCATTGGCTTCTTTATATCCTCTGAGGAACACCGAAGAAGAAAGAGAAGGAGGAGGAGGAGAGGGAGGAGAAGAAGGCAAAGTCGGAGGAGGCTTGTGTTGTTCTTGTCGTTGTCGTTGTTCACAATAATACCAAACAGCGGACGTTTCAAACAATTCTTCTCCTTCTTCTTGATCTTCTTCTTCTGGTATCTCTTCTAATGATTTGTTTTGCTCTCCGTCTGCTCCTTCGTTTCCGTTCTGTCTCGCTGTTCTTGTTCTCGTTGAGCGTCTTAGTATTTTCGTTTCAACACTCCTCCTCAGCGTCCTCAATGATGATGATAACGGTCTCTTCTTACTCTTCTTATTCATGCCATTAATCGTACTTCCTAAAACATCAATACCCATGTTTTGCATGATTTGTTGGTTTCTTTGTATTCGGGTTAATCTTTCGAGTTCATAGGCGCACAGTGTGCCTCCCGTCCCTTCGGCGTTGTTGTTCTTTTCTTCCTTTGGTTTAAATTCAAAATTTTCTTTTCCGTCGAGAGCCAACGCCTCGGCATCATCGCTCACGATCATCATTCAACCAAACAGACGTTCCGCGGCACTTTGTTAGATCTCACTCAGGTTCGGTACGACCCGATTGAGGTTCCCCTCGCTTGTCTAAACCTTCCTTTAAAAATGACGAAAATTCCTTGTAATTCTGTTTATTTTTATTTTTATTTCCTTCTTTTTTCGAGAAGATGTGATATTCCCGAACTTCTATTCACGTCTCACAGCTTCTGAATTTATTATATGTGTAAATATGTAACTGAATGCGCGAATTTCATTTTTCCGGGGATTTTATTTTATTTTTATTTTAACCAAAATTAATTCGACGAATTGTTTAAACACACTGATCATTTTTTCATGCACAAAAAGGAAAATTTCTCATAGTAGTTAACGGATTACTAATTTTCCATGCATCAAGGTGTACTTAAATTCATATTTAATTCAGATTAATGCCATTTTTGAAAAATTATATTTTATTTATTTATTTATTTCACCGAGAATTTAAAATATTCCCATAATTTGGCAGGTATTCTCAAGTTTAAAAGATCAAATACTTGTAATAATTAATTTAAAGGTGGATAAATTCCTTTTCACTGGGATTATCGCTTGGGAGGAAAAGTTCAGAAGCAAAGAAGCAACCAACAACATCACAAATCTTCATTTTCTGTTCTCTCCTCCAGGAAAAAACGAGAAGAAGAAAACAAAAATGATGTCGAGAAAGACAACAGTTCGCGTCTTATAACTGTGAAAACGCTGTCAATGTCTGAATTGATGCTGTTTTTGCCGCCCGATAACGACAGCATGACGAATGGAGCGGTTATTTCACTTCTGAATTTGCACTTGGAAAAGCTCCTGGCCTGTTCCTCTGATGAATTTAAGATAGTTCTTCGCCAGGATTCATCGATACCAAAAATATTGGATTCCTACCTTCAGTATCGACAAAGATCGTTCGATAAAGCCGTCGACATTCAACCGAGCCGAGAAGAGGACGATTTAGCAAAACGGATATTTTTATTGCTGATGAGAATTTCCTCTGAAAAGGAGAAAGCAGTCACAAAGAGGTTCTTTACGGTACCGAGAATAATCGACATAGCCACGTTATTCGCTCCTACGAACAGACTCTTGGTGGCAAATTTGTTCGAAAACGTGTACGGGGTAGCTCCTGAGATTTTCACGACGGAATTGAACGAAAGTTTCCAAGTAATCTCGAATAACTTTACCTCATTGGTGCGCGGGGACATCGCTTCCTCTTCCGAAGTCTCGAAGGAAGACGCGCTTCGCTATCTCCGAGATGCGGCGAGAAGTTTGGTTGCATTCGTCCACGCTCTTCCTTTTGATGACGAGAAGAGAAAAGGAAGATGGTGGGACAAAAGTTTTGTCGATTCAGTGAGTAGAGTTATTGACCACCTGAATGGTAGTAACACTGGAGATGACGAAATGCTTGCAAAAGATGTGTCAAAGAGTTTTGAAGAACTTCGCAGACTTGTTGTAGGCGATGGTGCTATTAATACTCCACCATCTATGTCGAAAGAAGCGAAGTATGTAATTGACGAAATCCGTTCCATATTACCGGACTACAGTGAAGCATTCTTGTTGAAATGCGTGGACGTGTACGGACTCAACGCAGAACGAATCACCCAACACCTATTAGAAGGAGACGTGCCAAAGGAGCTTTTCGAAGAGAAGAAGAAAAAGAAGGAAGTGGCTCAACAACGACCGCCAGTGCCAAAACAACAACAACAACAAAGAGAAACGAAAAGCTTTTTGAACCCCAAAGCGGAAGGATTTTACGTGCCACAACCAAAGAAGTTTACCACAGAGGCAAAGAATGTGCTGGATAAGTCAACTCGTTCCAACAAAGAGGCCGTGTTGAGACTCCTCGAAAATCTCGAATACGAAGACGAATACGACGATTCGTTTGACGATTTACCTCCGCCACCTCCAAACGCGGTAGAAAAGCTTGAAGACGACGCGGACCCAGAATCTGAAGAAAAAGAGTTTTGGTTTTTCAAAGGGCGCGTATACAACGCACCTAAAGAAGGTGCTATAGTTATTAAAGCTCGGTCTCCTCAAGAAGCTTCTCGCATAGCAGTGGCACAAATAGACTCCGAGAAAACGTTTGGTTTAGGTGAAGGTGGGAATAAAGCTGTATTTCCTCGACACGATGCGTCTATTTCGGGAGAACACCATCTGCAAGGTGGACGACAGCAGTCGAAAAAAGGAGGAGGGGGAAAAGCTTCTGGTGTCAGCACTCGCGGGGCTGGGTCCAACGCCCCGTCTTTTCAGGAACGAAACAGGCGGAAAGCGGCTTCATCGAGGAAACGCGACGTAATATAGGAAGAAAGATAAAAAGATAGACAGATAGTTAGAGAGAGGTGTTAGCAGCGCATAATAATAATAAGAATAATACTTAGAAGTGTAGAAATGTAGAAGTGAAACACAAAAAGCTCATGCAAAAAAAAAGACGTTTTTTTCCTTTCTCGGTCGTTACAAATTTGCTCTCTCGTGTTTTGTAATAAAAAGGGGGATGGAAGATGGACACGGAGAAAGCGAAAATACGGATCCTGGAACGACTACTACAACCACTGGTAAAGAACGCATGAGTGAAAGGGAAAGCGGCACTACCACGACCACGACGTCGTTTTTGTCCACCGCGTACGCGATATCTTTCAGCGATTTCCTTCTCGTCTTTCTCCTGTTTCTTCTCTTTCTGATTGTCTTACGAAAAGTGTATCGGTACGCGTTTAAGAAGAAAGATAAAACGAAAAAGAAGAAGAAGAATTAGAGAACATGAAATCTTCCACTCCACTCCTCCTCGATGCTCTGAAACGACGAAGCGAGAGGCACCGGATGGAATCTCACGTCATTCTCTCCCCCGTTTTCGAAGTTTTGAGTCTCGATTTTTGCCAGAACAAGAAGGAGTCGCAGAAGAGAAGTAGGAGAAAATCAAACGAACATCTGAATCTGGCAGTTGCTGAACTTCAAAGAATAATCAAGTCACAGCTCGTATCGCGGAAAGATGCGATGGCAATGTTACTCTTCATATGGGCAAACTGCGATGGTTACGAACAAAACTTCTTTCCTACTAAATCAGAATACGATGACGGTGTCGACGCGTTGTTGAAACGTTTTCGAGTCAGCACGGAAGCGTTCGTCCACGTGGTCTTGAGTTGTGATTTGCTCCACGAATTCAAATTGGCGTTAGAAGATGCAAATGATACTTATTTGAATGAGCGAATGGCTTCCGCAGTATTCTCGCTCGCTCAGAATGAAGCTTCGGGACAAATAGTTGACATTATCGAGAAACAAAAGACGGACGGCGGTGACGGAAAGTACCGTACTCCTTTTTTGCAAAACAATACGATTCGCAGGCTAGAAATGCATAAATATGTGGGAGAGATGAACAACAACGACGACGGTAATAGTTTTAATAACAGCTCTCATTTTGAGGGAGTCGTGGAGAAAGAAATGGTTAAAGTCATGAATCGCATCAATTACGAGAAGCAAATGTCTGTGAAAGAAGCAGTTCAGTTCTCCAGAAGTTTACTCCCTCTGAAACTTTCATATCCGGCAAAGTTCACGCAACTGTTGCTTCATTACGCTGCTGAAAATAGCTCGAATATGCCCTTGATTTTAAGTGCGGCGTATAATTCTCCTGGACTCATTGAATTGGAATTTTTTATTCGCGCTTTTAGAGAATTAGTGGCGACAAAACCGCATTTGCTGACTACACTGAACACATTCATAGCTTCATTATTTAACGAGGACATGGCTAGAATGCACACGGATGGTAATGGGAATTATGATAGTTCTCTATTCGATCCCAGAGAAGGAATTCTGTACGTTGTGTTTCCGTTACTTCACAGTAGCAACGAGAGTGGCATCCTAGAATTTGCGATACATCTTTTGCGAGACATTACTATCAACGACACTCAGTTCGATTACACCTTGGTATTTCGAACGTATCCAGGTAGTATTCTGTTATCTTTGGCCTCTGTGGTTAATTCTCGGAATGCCGATGACGGGTGTTCAGAACGTGTGCGGGAGTTGGCATCTTCGACTTTATCTGTCTATGTTGATAGATTTGGGCAACTCGCAAAGGAGAAAAGAATTCATCTCACAAAGCATGCGTTGGGGTCGATCGAAAAATTGAGTTCTGTTGCTGTTTCCCATTTAGATTGGGACACGCGACTGAGAATCGAGCCGGTGCTGAAGTACGGTCGACGTAAACACGGTTCAGTCAGCGAGAAACCACCGCCAAGTTTGAATTGCAAATTTGATTCTGTCACGCTCTGGATTAAGAAAGTTCTCGAAGATATATTCTGCATCTCTCGGTCTGGCGATGAAGCTTTATCGCGAGTATTACGTTTGTTGTTTCCATTCGAACGAGAGGTTTTAGAAGAAAGGGAAGAGTTCGATTCCAATATCGATGCATGCTTAATTCAGTTCAGAAGTATACTCGTCGAAGTCAGTGTAAAGTATCGAGACCATTTAAAGCTGGCGCTATTATGGGCAAGCTCGGAGGTTTTCCCTCGTTGTACGTTTTCTGAAATTCGGAGAATAATATTTGGTCTGTTTCCAAAGCTTCTTCCTCAATTCTTGAACACGTTTGACGTAAGTGTAAGAGCGTATGAGGATGAGATAGCAACGGATGGTATTGCGCTGGATTTGTTTGTCAAAGTGATCGAGACGACGCAAAATACAATCGACTTTGAAATCTTGACTCGGCAACTCGCCAATATAGTTTCCTCATCGCCTCGAGAGTCGTTCGCGTTCCAGCTTCTAGGCTTTAGGAATTTATGCTCGGCACTATCCATTGTTTCTATGTCATCCAGAGGTGGATCTAAGAGTCGGGCAGAAGGCGCACTTTCTGCTGCTGCTTTTGATATTTTAGCTAAAGTAGTAACATCGAGCGAGTCCGAGGAAAACAAAAGGAAAAAGTTGGAAGAAATGCTCGAGGTTCTTCCGAAACCTGCTCTTCCATACATAGTAAAACAGATCAAATTAGAAATTAGTAAGTTGTAGCATATAATAAGGATAGCTATGATAGCTTTGCCGCTGACCTAGTAATATATATATAAATAAAAACGAGCACTTTTCTTCGCTAAACTATTGTCTTTCTATTTTCTTTACTATCGTTGCTTCCTATTAATGGTTGAGTTTTGCTCAACGCGTGGTGATCTAAGATTGGATCGAGCTCGTCGTAATTGGGCACAGTAGTTGCAATCCATTTTCCGTTACGCACGACGAGTCTATCGTGTTGAGATCTCGAAAACAACTCAGAGTATTGTCGACCGCGAAAGATCACAAAGTTTGCCGGACCGCCTTCTTTTAGCAATCCGTGAGTTTCACCTATTCCCATCGCCTGTGCAGGCGTTGTCGTGACAGCTTTAGGCCAGTCCCCAAGAGAAGGACGGTCTAAATGGGCAATGAAGACGCTGAGACGAAAAACTTCGAGCATATCCAAGTCCCCGTATCCGTAAAACTGATCTCTGATGTTATCGCTCGCTAAACATACTGGAATATTTCTTGTGGTAATCTCCTTCAAAAGAGGAATTCCACGACGTCTCGGCGTTTTTTCTCCTAGTTCACACCTATTTTGAAGCCATTGATTTACCATAGGTAGACTAACGATGGTAATATTGGCTCTCTTTGCGGCTTGTAACATGATTTCCAAATTCTCGGCGGTTTGCGCCGCTAAAGAACAACAATGCCCGCAAACGATCTGTCCTTTGTAATTGTTTCTAATCGCTGCGTCAGATATGTGCAACAAACCTTTCGACTCTTCGTTACCGTTTTCATCGACGTGAAAATCTAAGTCAAGTTCAAATTCTATTGCGAGTTGGAACACTTTATCGAGCAAAGCGTGTATCTCGTCCCCGCACGTCGTGTGGGGATCCAAATCTGTCCCTCCGTAGTCAGAACACGACACAGCGGCACCTAAAATCCCTTTGTGCGCTTTAACCGTCCGAGCTAGATTTCTACTAGAGTGTTCGTCTTTGAAAAAGCTCAAAATTGATAACGAGACCCCTTGTAGTTCTATTCGTCCTTTCCATTTTTCTCGAAGTTTCATAAACGCCGGCCAAGTCAGCGCGCCTTGAGTCGGACCAGACATCAAATGAGTTCGAATAGCGGACGTGCCGTGCGCGTACGCTGTCTTTAGAGAAAATTCCATTCTCGCCATGAGTTCTTCTTCCGTCCAGTGTATTTCATCGATTTGACAGGACTTGTCCGCACCGGCTAAAGATCCCGATTCGTTTCGACTTCGTTCGCACGTGTGCGATTTATCCACGTGAGTGTGGATATCGCAAAAGGTGGGCATGCACACCCCTTTCTTCGCGTCGAGGACGGTTCCTTCTTCTTCTTCTTCTTCTCCTTCTGAAGAAGGCTTAATTCGTGCGATTATCCCGTCTTTGACAGTTATGTCTACCAAAACCAATCCATCTCTATCTCCAGATGGGTTCGTTGTTCGGAAAGCGACTTCTGGAGTGCCTTTCGAGGACGAAACTGAATTCAGAACATCATCGGTTTTTGTCCCATTATCCTCGGCGAAAGATAATAAAACCACAGGCACTCTCGCGTTTTTAACGGTATACGACGAAGCAGTGCTCTCCGGTGGTTTTATCCACGCCGCCGCATTCATGATTACGCGCGCGTGTTTATGTTTATGCGTGCGGTCTCTCTCTTTCTCTCACGCGCACAAAACTTCTTCTAAAGTCTTCCAATTTTTGCTGACTCGCGCCATTTTTTTGCCAAAGGACGCGAAAAAAACTCACTTTTGGCGGAGCTTTTTATTCCTTTTTTGAAACGAGACGACGATTCGTCACACAGAAGACCAACGGCTGCCCTGTGGACGACGGTTAAAAACGTCGAAAAGTGAAGAAGAAAAAAGAAAGAATCTCATTTGAAAGCACACCGTGGCCGGGAAGAGAGGTTGAATAATAATAATAATTAATACTCGAGAGAGAAAGAAGAGGAAGACGAAGAAGAAGAACCACAAATGTTGAACCCGAACGCGAAGACGTTTACGTTCAACCCAACTGCAACTTCTTCCCATTTCAATGCCGCTTCGACTTTGAATGAGAGCGAGGGAGGAGTTCAGGACTTGACATCAAGTTTAGGAGACTTTGGATTCGTAAACGAGGATGATGCGGACGATCTTTCCGCGCTCGTAAAGGGTGGAGAAGGTTTAGATGGTGGTGCTGTGAGTGAAGGAGGAGTACACTACACAGAAAGAGACTATTATTACGACAACAACAACAACAACAACAACATTCAGTCGAACGCCAGTAGTAGTCAGCAGGAGCAACAGTTTGATGATATACCCGACGAGGAGAAAATGAGATGGCTCGTGCAAGAATTCCCGAATATAGACGAAGCTATACTCGAAGATATCTTGTTCAACGCCGCTCATCATGATATAAACTGCGCGTTAGATTTATTAGAGGAGTTGGAAGGTGACTACGAAGCGCCGGTGCCAGAAGCGCCGGCGATTAACGAAGAAAATTTTCCTTCTCTCGGTGGCGGTGGTGCTGGATATGGCAACAACAACAACAACAACAACAACATAGCAGCAAAGAAGGAAGAACTACCTCAAAAGATTTATCTCTCTGGAGGAAGATCGAATTACGTTGACAGGCAAGCTCCAGCAACGTCGTCCTGGGCCACCTCCTCGCATCCGCCCTCTTCGATGACCACACGGTCGACGTACTTTGATTCACAGAATGAAATATCGACAAAAACTACTGAATGGGTGGAAACCGGTGATCTAGTGTCCAATCTGTACAAAGAAAATCGAGCAGATGCGCGTGATTTAGCGCGCGTGAGAAACGTCTGCTACGAACAAGCGACGACTGCTTTTCTTTCAGGTAATAAAGCTCTGGCGAAAGAACTATCGGCAAAAGGAAAAGAAGCCGCGAATGCAATGCAACGAGCTCATGAGCAAGCTTCGAATCAGATATACTCCGAAAGAAACAGGAATAACAGTAGCACGATAGATTTACACGGGCTTCACGTAGCCGAGGCGCTTCAAATTCTAAAGCGAGAGTTAGGCGCCGGCGGTGGAAGGTCTCGCGGAGAGTTTATTAGCATCCTCGTCGGTACAGGACATCACACCAAAGGGGCTCGAACGCCCAGTCGATTACCATCGAGCGTCGAACAGTGGTTGATTTCGGAAAAGATTCATTTTACCGAGCCAGTCTCGGGAGAGTTTTTAGTACGAGTTTTGTAATAAATTTTTAATAGTGCTTCGTGCGAGTACTGGTAACCACCACTCTTCCTCTTTTGTCTTTCAAGAATTCAGGTTTTAGCGAAAATCTCCACAAAACAAAGTGATGAGGTAGAGAAAGAGACGTCGTGATCATCATCGCAACTTATCATCAGGTATCATCATGTACTTTCTCGTCTCAGACGAGGAATCTGCACAAACGCCCTCTCGGAAGGATGAGATCGACGAGACGCAAGAGTTTAACGCGCGCTTGTTCGGGTGCGAATTCGTTCGAAGATGCGGTCGCATGTTGAAACTCAATCAATCTTGCATCGCGACTGGTCAAGTGTTGTTGCACAGATTTTACTTCAAGAAGTCTCTGAAGAAATTTGACGTCAAGCGCATGGCAGCAACGTCCATATGGTTAGCCTCGAAGCTCGAGGAGTCTCCTAGAAAACTCAGGGACGTTGTAAATGTGCTCGTTCGAGTGGAAGAACGAATGGAAGGGAAGAAGAGTTCAGAAACCGTCGTATTGGACGTGTATTCAGATCGATTCGAGGATATTAAAGAAGATTTGGTACGAAAAGAAAGGCACATGCTCAAAGAGTTTGGGTTTGTGATCAAAATTGAACATCCGCATAAGTTTGTGTTGAACTATTTGCAAATATTATCCTTGGCCGAGAATAAACAGTTGACGCAGAAAGCGCTGAATCATACGAACGACGCGTTGCACACGACCATATGCGTTCGGTTCAACTCGGAAACGATTGCATGCGCTAGCATATATTTAGCAGCTAGAGAAATGAACGTCGCGTTACCGGAGAATCCTCATCAGTGGTGGTTATTATTCGATGTTGTTCTAGAGGACATCGAGTGCGTGTGCGACTCGTTGGAAATTTTATATAAATACATATACATAGAATATCCACCAAAGTACGAGCTGTTAGGGGAGCTTCCTCCGGGTGACTTCGAGCAACCAAAAGGCGACGGAGGAAAAAGGAAAAGGTAGATGAACATAATAGAATAAAGAGTAGGAAATTAACGTGATGTATGAGATAGATAGAATGTAGAATAAGCTTGGGCGTTGTCGAAAAAAATCGTGACACATAGAAAATAGTGGAAATCATAATACACATTTTTATTACTTCGCTTCCAATAAATCGCTCAACTGATTGGTGTAAAAGTCCGGTACGATGTCGTTCTTCGGGCTCAACAAGCGATCCTCCGTCGTCACGCCAGATAACACCAACAAAGTGGACAAGCCGCCGTCTTTACCGAACAAAATGTCGGTATCGAGACGATCGCCAACCATGCAAATTTCATCCTTCGGAATGGAGTACTTCTCGGCGATGTAGTCCAACATGAAAGAGGATGGTTTCCCGACAACAATCGGCTCTTGTTGCGTGGAACCTTTAATGCATCCAACCATAGAACCGTTCCCGGCCCACTCTTGGGCAGAAGTTAAGTGCGTCACCGCATCCGTGTTGGTTGCGATGAACAAACATCCCGGGTTCTCGCGAATGCAAAGCGTCGCTTGCTGAATTTTGTGATAGTTGAAATGTCTGTCAAAGCCAACGATAACTGCGCTGACATCTTTGTCGTGATCCATGTACAAACCTTCGCTCAAAGTGACTTCTTTACCCTTATCGGCTTCGCAACCGGACCACTTGATGCCGAGCAAGTCGAGTTCTTCCCCGATACCGGTTTCCCCAACAACGTAGACTTTACCGTCGAACTTGATGGATTCGAGGTACGCGGCAGCCGCAAAAGAGGAGGAAAAGATGTTTTCCGCGGTGATGTTCAACCCCAAACTGGTAAACTTCTTCAAATATCCCGCTCGGGACTTGGTGGAGTTGTTGGTGATGAAAAACAATTGCTTGCCCATACTCTTGAGCATGTCAATAGTCTCCGGAACGCCATCAATCAACGAGTCTCCCTTCCAAATGACACCATCGCAATCGAAAATAAACGTTTTGGTCTTATCGAGCAACTTTTTCGCTTCCGCGATGTCCATTTTACGCTGCTTGTGCGCCATAGAAGCAGAGATTTGTGTCGTGGCAGATACTCTCTTCGATTGATTTCTTTTCCCAGAGGAAGCGACTTTGTTTTGAACGAGAACGGAACGCGCTGCGACTGACGAACTGGCAAAGGATGACATATGTGGGTCGTATATGTGTGTGAGTTCGTGTGTGTGAATATATATATATATATATAATGTATATATATGTATATACTATTACGCGAGAGAAAGTAACGACGATGACGATGTGTTTTTTCTCTTCGTTTGTTCTGATTATCCATCGCGTGTGTGTTCGTGGTCCACGTGTTCCATTGAATATTCCTCTCCTGTTCTGCCGAACAGAAAGAAGGCTCGTCAAAATTTTATCTCTCTTTTTCTCGTTTTCCTCTCGCAAACAAAAATAAAAAACGAGGGACAAGAAAAAAGTGCATTCATACAAAGTTGCGCGCGCGAAGAGTAGTTTTCTGTAAGTACGCACGACGACGAGAGCATGGGAATGCAAGCTTTACCTTTAATTCGAACCACGACATTCTTTTGCGGATCGTTAAAAAACAGCGGTAAATCTTTAGTAAGAAGAGCTATTAAATCATCGAGCACTCGAAGAAACACGACGACGACGACGACGACTGCGACGATGGAAAAACACGATTTTGATTACGATATTTTCGTCATCGGAGGCGGCTCTGGCGGCGTCCGCGCCTCAAGAATGTCATCCACCGCGGGTGCTAAAGTAGGTTTAGTCGAATTACCGTTTAATCCGGTATCTTCGGACACGCAAGGTGGGTTAGGAGGCACGTGCGTCATTCGTGGCTGCGTTCCGAAAAAGCTCTTCGTGTTCGGCTCTGGGTTCAAAGCCGAGTTCGAAGACGCCGCAGGTTTCGGGTGGGACGTAGACCCGAACCCGAAATTGAACTGGTCGAAACTCTTAGAGGCGAAAACAAAAGAAATCACGAGATTGAACGGAATTTACGGTCGATTATTAGACGGTTCTGGCGTGACTGCGTACGAAGGCGGCGGCAAACTTTTGGATAAACACACGGTAGAAATCACGAAAGCGGACAACACGAAAGAGAAAGTTACCGCGCAAAATATCTTAATCGCGACTGGTGGACGCGCAGTGAGACCAGATATACCGGGTAAAGAACTTGGCATTGACTCTGACGACGCGCTATCCTTAGAAAAGTTGCCGAAAAAAGTAGCGATTGTTGGTTCTGGATACATCGCCGTAGAGTTTGCGGGCATTTATCAAGGATTAGGTTGCGAAGTTGATTTGATTTTCCGTCAACCGTTACCGTTGAAAGGTTTCGATACAGAAATCCGCGAAAACGTGATGAACACCTTAAAGTCGCGCGGCATTAACGTGCACGAATCGACGACGCCGGAGTCCTTAAAAGAAGATGGCAAAGGCGGCATCGACTTTGCGCTCTCCGGCGGGAAGACCATCAACACGGAGGTCGTCATGTTTGCCACCGGTCGCGCGCCGAACACGACGAGGCCAGACATAGGATTAAAAAACGCTGGCGTCGAACTCGATTCTGCCGACGCCATCAAGGTAGACAAGTACTCGAGAACTAACATTCCAAACATTTACGCCGTCGGGGACGTGACCAACCGCATCAACTTGACGCCGGTAGCTTTAATGGAAGGCATGGCATTCGTTGAAACGGTTGTGAGAGGAAACGACAAAGAACCAGATTACGAAAATGTTCCGTGCGCGGTATTTTCCCAACCACCCGTAGCATGCGTTGGTTTGACTGAAGAACAAGCCATCGCGGAAGGGCGCACTTGCGACATCTACACGTCTTCGTTCACCCCGATGAAGTTGACTTTAGCTGGAAGAACGGAGAAAGCGTTCATGAAACTCGTCGTCGATACCAAGGATGATAAAGTTATCGGTTGTCACATGGTTGGTCCGGATTCAGCTGAAATCATGCAAGGTATGGGCGTTGCTTTGAAGTGTGGAGCGACCAAGGCGCAGTTTGATTCGTGCGTCGGTATTCACCCGTCCAGCGCGGAGGAGTTTGTAACGATGCGAACGAAAACTCGAACTGTCGGTCCGAACGCTGGCGCCGCTTAATAAAGAACAGGGGGATCGAGAAAGAGAGAGAGAGAGAGAGAAGTCGTTGTTGTGTGTTTTAATTTTTGAGTACAAAATCGTCATCATTATCAATCTTCATTTGTTTAATTTCAGAGTATATTCGTCTATATGGGTTCCTTTTGGAAGAGAGTCTCTGATACACGCACGAGTTTAATTGATGTCACTTTTGCTGACGCACTCGAAAAGATATTTTTGCCAAGATCGCTCCAGAATTTAGTGAAGAAAGAAGTGCGCACGTATACGTGTACAGATCACAGATCTCACAAAGACAGAGTGGTCGACGACGGTTACCGAACGCATTGAACCAGATCGCATTTGATGACTGGGATGAAGCGCAAAAGCGAGGACATTCACGCCTCGTTTGCGAAGAATGATTTACCACAGATTCCGAAACGCGGCGGAGAAGCAGCAGTTGACGTTGACGTTGAAGGAGGCAAAATAATGCCTTTTATCACGACGACAGAAAAGAAGACGACCGAGGAAGAGAACGCGACTCCGACGAAACGAAGAAAGAGCAAACAATCGACGGACTTCTTCAACGAGTTACCGTCGTTGATGGGTTTGGAAACGCTCCCAACGATTTCCAGACAGAACTCCTTCAGCATTTATAACAACGGTGGAGACATCACTCGAGTTTTATCGAGTAACAATTTATTCGCTGCGGAGGAAGACGTCCCGCCTGCATCCTTAGGCGCGGTCCCTCCTCTACGATCTGTGTTGAAAGAAGAAGAAGAAGAAGAAGAGGGAAACGCCATATACAACGCCGATAACATCGTTAATACCACGCATGCAAACAACGAGGTAGCGAATACTTCCAACGCCGCGAACGCCAACAATACTTTATGGGAGTCACTAGACTTGCCGATGCCGCCGATGCACCCGACGCCAATGACGAACAACAACTACAGCGCGCACGAACAAGAGATTATTCTCGGCTCCAAATCATTCACGTTAGGAACACCATATGCGACACAGAACGAATTAATGCGAATGAATGTAAATAAGAACGACAAGAACAATACCAAGAATACCGGCAACAAAAAGGCGAAGGTGACTGCCGGAAAAAATGCTGCAGGCGGTAAGCAAGCACCGTCGAAAGCTCAACAACAAAAGAATCGTCGACAAACCGTCAAGGCGAAGAAGGATGCGATATTGGCGGTTGATAAAATCATGGCGGATAACGCTAAAAACCTCAGCCCACCGCGGAACTTGCTCAACAACGACGCCAGATTGCGAACGACTGAAGTTCAGGAAGCAAATGGGCAGTACCAATACTTCCACGCGCAACAAGAACAAACCATGCAGAAAAGAAACGAGAGAATGACGACTATGGCGACACTCACGACGCCATCAGATGAAGAAAATGCGAATCCGCCCTCTAACGGCTCGCGCGAAGACGAAAATAATAAGAAAAGCGACAACAACAATCGAAGCAGCGATAACAACAGCAACGAGACGAGTTTGGTAAAAGAAGTAGGAAACAGCGCTGATGGCGCGACGAATAACGACGACAAGAACAACAAAAAGAACAAAAGTATTCAACAACAACAACAACATCATCATCATCATCAACAACAGCAAAGAAATTCTCAAGCAGAATTAATGCTCTTGGAAGAGTTTCAAACCGTCGTTCGCAATTTATATTCCGTCACTCGCGAGAATATCAAAAACTCGCTGTATCGATTGGCGGAAGAGGCGAAGAATAGAGCAGCCGGGGCGACCATCCTTAAACAGAAAGACCACGTCATGGTTGATCAGTCCGTGGTCAATCTTCTCTATCAACGATATTAGAGCGAGAGAGATCTCATACAAATAGTCCTTTGCATTTCATGCGCATATTGTATTATATTTTCACTTTGTACTTTGAAATCGTTCACAGTATCTCCCGTATCGGTATCTCGTATTGGGGGGGAATCCAAAATTTTCTTCTTTCCTTCTCCTTCTTCACTTTCTGTCTCCCTTTCTTCGACACACGCGCACAGTATCACATCACACGCAGAAAGAAATGGATCGAGTACTCTTCTCTTTCGCTTCTACTTCGTCCTCCTTCTCCTCCTCCTCCTCCTCCTCCTCTTCTTCTTCTATTAGAAATCACCATAATCAGTTTCAACGATTTACTTTTTACAACGAACAACATCAACGACAACAACAACAACAGCGAATAAGAAGAAGAAGAAGAAGACTCGAGGCATACACTAACGCTTCTAGGTACAATAATAATGATAATATTAAAGACGACGACGTTTTGATCGAGCTTAAAGACGTTCGAAAACAGTTTGGGAGCAAAAAAGTATTAGACGGGGTGTCGTTGAAAATCAGACGAGGTGAAGCGGTTGGTATTATTGGACCTTCCGGGACGGGCAAATCGACAGTGCTCCGCGTCATGGCTGGGTTACTCTTACCAGATTCTGGAGACGTCATCATTAGAGGTAAAAAACGGGAAGGTTTAGCGTCCGATGAGAAGAACCCGAGCTTGAAAGTTGGGATGGTTTTCCAAAGCGCGGCGTTGTTTGACTCGTTAACGGTTGGCGAAAACGTTGGTTTTCGTTTGTACGAACACTCTTCTTTACCGGAATCAGAAATTAGGAAAATCGTTGGTGAGTCTTTAACTGCAGTAGGATTAGCAGGATCGGAGGATAAATACCCCGCACAACTTTCCGGAGGTATGAAAAAACGAGCGGCGTTAGCGAGAGCGATTATCAAAGACGATATCGTCAACAAAGAAAACATGGGATCCACCACAGCCGCCACGGGAAGAATAGAGGAAGTTGTCATGTACGATGAACCTACTGCTGGCTTAGATCCTATTGCTTCTACAACGATTGAGAACTTAATGAGAGATTTGCAGGATACGCCGAACCATCCGTCGTCGAGTGGGGTGTCCTCGTACATTGTAGTTACGCACCAACATTCCACGATTCGAAGAGCCGTCGATAGGTTGGTCTTTCTGCACCAAGGTAAAGTTGTCTGGGAAGGATCGGCTACGGATTTTGACCGAACAAACGAACCAATTGTTCGGCAATTCGCAACCGGGGCTCTAAACGGACCTATTAGCTATACATAGAGGTGCTATTATTTGTCATTTATTATATTCACATCAACGACAACGTCCACGACATCTTCATCGTTTGATACTTCTATTCCTCCCTCGTTACTATTACCACTATCACTGCTTTTCGCTTCATCTTCTATTGTGCTTAGTTGTTCTACTTGTGTTGAAGGCGCTGCACTACTGCTGTTATTTTTTACTATAGCTGGAAACTCCGGGAGTGTTTCGCCAGGTAATCGTGGCAAGGTTGGCAACGTCCTGCACCGACCACCGAACTCGTAATCTCGCGGATCGCAAGGGTTCGGTAGAATCTCCTTCCCGGTGATTTCATTGATGAGAAACTTCTTGTTGTAATAATTATCTAATCTTTTCTGGTCCAGCATGGATTTATCCTCTTTCGTTTTCGCTAATAAGTTTTGGATGAGCTCACTCTGCTCCGGGTCGACGCCACTGAAGGAAGGATTTCCAGCTTCCACTTTTTGGACGTTCCCGAACGATGCGATGGTAAGCGCCGCGCTCGCGACTATAAACTGACGGAGTATAATAGGATGTTTTTGATGATCGTATGCACGACGAGGAGGAGAAGAAGAAGAAGGCGTTGGAGGAACGCACGAAGAGAAAGAAGGTGCCACGCAACGAAACATTTTGTTTCTGTGTTTTGTTTTTATGCGGACGGAGTGTTTTGAAAATGCTGACATGATGAGAATTCTTGACTTCTTGAGATATTGAGCGTTCTAAAATTTGTATATTAGTTCTTCTTTGATTTCGAAAACCCGCCGACACCTTTCGATTTCTTGAATCCACCGACGACACCTTTACTTCCTTTCTTCTTTTCCAGTTCCTTTCTCTTTCCAATCGTGCTACTCTTGACCGTGGCCGCGCCGAAGAACGATTCCAAACGATTTTGAGAAGCGACGCCGGCTTTCGCTTTTTTGATTCTCGCCAAGGCGTTGCGAACGCGCTCTTCGTTGAACGATTTCTCTTTGACCAAGAACTCAATAACGCCTTCTTCGTTCGGTTTGGACCATTTCAATTCCAAGTTGTTCGTATCGATGACTTCGGGTTCTTTGAATAATTGTCTGGCTTCTTTGTACATGAAGTTTTCTGGGACGACGTATTTTTTATCCTTGATGTTCTCGAGGATAGTTTCGATATTTTTATATTCGCGAATCAACTGTAACGCCGTCACTGGACCAATACCACGGATTGAGTCCGTGTAATCGCATCCACATAGGATGCACAAGTCGATAAATTGGTCGTAATCCAAATCTAAACCTTTGAGAACCTTATCGAAATCGTACTCCGCGATGTCCTTCTTTTGCGACGCCGGCGCCATCAAGTTACGAATCAAACGCGGGCACGCAAACGTTAACGTATCCATATCTTCCGTAGCCGCTCCGTGCACTAAACCAGCTTTGCACATAGCCGCACACGTCGCCTCTGCTTCGCACGGCGCTTCAAACACAGGCACTCCGAGTAATTTCACCAATCGCATGACTTCTTGGTTTTGTTCCTTGGACACTCTTACGGTTCGTTTTGCCGCCTTCTCAATCGCATCTTTATCGCCCGTTTCTCTCGCCACTTCTAAATCCTTCTCCGCTTGGTCTCTCTTATCTTTTCTTTTCGCCAATTCTCCTCCTTTCAAAGTCGGTGGTTTTCCGTCAAACACGTACACCGGTTTAATCCCGGCTTCAAGCATCCGACACGTGCGAGACAAGACACCGATGAGATGTGCGGTGACTTGTCCGTTCTCGTCCGTTAACTGACTCTCCCCAGAGCGACCGACAACCATCTGTGTAGAAAACGAGAGAACAAAAAATAATAACGCGTCAGATGTGTTCGCAATGATGAGGCTGGATGAAAAAGGGATGCTTTGCCGATGAGAGTGATGAAAGCGTGAGACTGAGGATGAAACAAACTTTTTGAATTTCGAACGACGAACGATGTTTTTCTCACCAGATACTGATAGATGTGCATGGACGCGTCGATGGCTATTTTCCGGTCCAGGTACGATTGGAACTTTCTCTCCATGGAGCACCCCGGAGAGTGCTCGGCCAATAGTTTTGACAGACCTTTGATGCCCATTTTTATTCCTTATACTATATTTGTATCTGATGATGTGAATACATTTTATGGAGAGTCTCCTTGTGAATTCTTGCTTTTCTCTCAAAAAATTCTGTTGAACTCAAATACTGCTTGAGATCCCTTCGTCCTCATAGTATTTCTCACATCATACAAAAACAGTAATAATAAACCGAGACAACAACAACAACAACAACAAGAGATGGCGGGTTTACTCCAAGGCGATCGAGGAAAAATGATGATGAAGATCTATCACGGATCTTCTTTCGCGTTAGCCGGTTTAGTCCCAGCCGCGATGGTCATTCGAGACGGAAATTTACCCGTCGATTTAGCCTTGGGAGTTGCCTTACCGGTGCACTCGCACATCGGGTTAAACTTTGTGATTAGCGATTACGTGCCAAAATCTGCGCGATTACCCGCTCGTGCATCGGTGTTAGGCGTTACGGTGGCGACTTTATACGGGTTGTTCCAGTTGAACATGTACGGAGAAGGGGTTTCGAAAACAGCTAAAAGGCTCTGGAGATCGTAAAAAGAGGAGATGCGCACTAGCTGGAAAAAGAGAAGAAGAAAGGAAAGAAGCTTACACGCAGCGAACCGCCTGTCTAGTAGCCATTATATATCATAGCTTTGTGTAGTAGATAAAAAATCACCTTTGTACAATATTTACACTTTTAATGCTGATCATCTTCATCATCACGAAGAAATCAGCTTCGTCAAGACTATCCATAATCTCGCACCTAAGAAGTTGTTCGTTGTCCGTACGAGAACAGAACCCGCTCTGGAAATTTTTGGGGGCAACTTTTCGTAAATAACTCGTTCAATACCGTTGACGATTTGGTACCTGGTATTCGCAGACACGGACATGTGGATACCTCCCAACATTATGGATTGTACGAACACGCCTGGAAAGAATCCAGCCAAGTTCCCTCCCAAAGCCTTGGCAAAGAAAGTAGCCACCGTACACGTCGCGCTACCAATGACTAAATAAAATTTCGCCTTTGCGAAGTAACACCCTATCCGCTCTTTTATCGAGTAGTCGCCAGCTTGAAAGACGTGCGCCAACGCAGGCTTACCTCCACCGCTACCATCTTTATCAACAGAGGAACCCGTCGGAGCTAAAAAATATACTATTAAGGTATCATTCAACGCCGCAGAGAGCATTTGAACGAGCGCGGCCAGTCGAATAGTTGGCGTCCACGCTTCCGAATTCAACCCCGTCACCCATATCAACACAGAGAGCGTAATGAGCTCATCGATACATATTTCAGTTAATAACTTAAAGACAAAGTTCTTATCGGCTTCTAAGCGCTGATTAATCCCACTCTTGAACGATGCCAAGGCGTTCTCGACGAACATTTTTCCTCTCCCAAAAATAGAGGAAGGGGTCTTTTCTCCATCCTCATCGGGCCAAGAGGAAGCACCTCCGGCAGCTGCCGTCGAATTTGTTATCGTCAACGCTCGTGAAAGCGCGACAGTTTGATAATATTTACTGCTGCTACTACTATTCGCCTGTGTCTCTTTATTCATATCATCGTTTTTACTTCCATCGTCGATGTAATTCGTAATCCTCACGAGCGACGACGACTTGCTCTTATTATTGCGTACGGACGCGATTCGAGGCCGTTGGAACAAAAAAGATGTCGAGGACGATGAAAAATCGTTTCTTCTCGCCGGGCTGCTCGACAGAACATATCGTCCCCGAGACTGACGACGACGAGAGGAAGCGCAAGAGAAGGAAGATGATGTGACGTTCTTCGGGGAAGAGAACGAAGTTGCCATCGTAAACATGGTTGTTTGAATAACTTTATTTAATAGGGGTAAATAAAATAACGACCTTTCGGGGACGTTTGTTGAAGTGAATTTTTTTTTCCCGCTTTCCGCGGGATTCCCCCCTTCAAAGTCATCGTGCATTCAAGACAACTCGTTCTCTCTCTTTCTTATTCGTCGGCACGCCGCGAGCTCTGGACACATATCACATTTATACTATTTTCAATTTAAAAATTGGTATGTTAAATGGTCATTACAAAGAATATATTAAAGGCTAAATTAAGCGACGACTCGGCTCCACGGGTGGTCGATCTCACCGTATTGTATAGCAGTCAGCGTGTTCGTCATCCTGACTTGAAACGCGTTTTCAGAAAACGCGTTTTTCGGTACGGAATAATCGATGCCATCGTACGATATAGACGAGATAGGTTGAATAACCGCAGCCGTCCCCGTACCGAAAATTTCGTATACGTCTTCTCTAATGAACGCGTCGAGCACTTCCTGCAACGGCAACATTCTCTCCGTGACTTTACACTCGCCCCACTCTCTCGCTAAATCAATCACCGACTGTCTCGTGATTCCGGCTAAAATAGTTCCATCTTCTAAGCTCGGCGTGACGAGCTCTATTTCCCCCATATTATTCTTCCAAAATAGAAAAATATTCATCGTACCAGCTTCAGTGATGTATTGCTCCTTATCGTACACGAATAACGCCTGCGATGCGCCTGCATTCGCGGCGTCTCGTTGCGCCATCACGGTTGGACTGTAGTTACCTCCAAACTTTACGTTACCAGTGCCCCCTGGCCAAGCGCGAATCCATTTCGAATCTACAGCAAGTTTAATAGGAACGAAACCAGATTTAAAATACGGCCCAACTGGTGACATCATCACGTATAAATGAGCTTCTGATGTTTGGGTTAATCCTAACCACGGCGTGGTGCTAAAAATCAAAGGGCGTAAATACATCGCGTAGCCTTTCTTCCTCGGTATCCACTCTTTGTCAACTTTTAAAAGCGCTTCGATGCACTTCAACAATTCCTCGCCGTTAAAGGCGGGTAAACATAATCTAGAGGCGGAAAAGTTTAAGCGCTCCATGTTTTTCTCCGGTCTGAACATACGAACGTTGCCGTTCGAATCGATGTATGCCTTCATCCCTTCGTAACACTCGTTGGCGTAGTGAAACACGTGCGCGAAAGGGTGCAACGCAATCGGTCCGGATTGAATGATTTGTGGATTCGACCATCCAAGTCCGTTCCGCCATTCAACTTTAAGCATGTGGTCAGAAATAACCTGCGTTTAAAAGCGAGCAGAAGAGAGAAGAGAGGTGAGTTTTGAGATTCAGATGTTTTCGTCTCGAGAACTCAGACAGAGAGAGAGAGAGGAAAAGGGAGTCTGAAGGAAAAGAAGAAGAGGATAGATAAATCTTACCTTGCCGAAACCGAGTTGTTCGTCCGGGCATCGAGGCAACGGACGCGTCGTCGGATATATCTCTAAATTGGCAAACTGTTAATGATATTTCAGGAAGATTTGATGAGAAGAATCGTGTATCTGTCAGCGAGATGTTTACGAGAGAAAAAGATGACGAACACTCCCCGTGTTGTTTGAGAAGGAGAGAGAGAGAGAAAAGGAGTTTACAATTTCAATAAGCGCGCGCGAGTTCACCGCTCTAATAATTAAAAGAAAAAAGAAGCACTACTCACGTTCACATCTTGCATCGGTCCGCTGAAGTTGATTGGCGTGTTCGCTCGGTTGAGCTGGAGCGATTTACGCGGTGATCGCTGCGCCATCTTCTTCTCGGATAAAAATATATAAACTCCTTCGTCGTCGTCGTCGTCGTCCGAGAAGTCGCGCTTTTTCGAACCACACGAATGAAAACTCTCTTTTCTCTCTTTCCTTTTTTTGTGCACGGGTGGGTCTGTCTCGCTTCTCTTGCTGACGGAGAGAACGCCACACCCCCAACAAGCAAGAGGAAGAAGATACGAAATAAAAATCGGCACAAACAAAGAGAGCACTCTCGCGCTTTTCTTTCTTCTCTTCGTGTGACAGAAAAAGTACGCACACTCTTACTCTCATCATGGCCACCACTTCAACCGTGATGAAGTCGAGCGCGATGATGAACTGCTCTCAGCAGCAGCAGCAAAGATCATCGTCGTTGTCGAGCAGACGAATCTCTTCTTCGAGCAAAAGATCCATCGGGGTCTCTTTGAACCGTAGAAAACAAAATTCCTCTTCGTCTTCCAGAAAGGAAACCGTCGTCGTCTCGGCATCTTCGGCCAAGATTAAGGTTGTCGGATGCGGTGGCGGTGGTGGTAACGCCGTGAATCGCATGATCGAAGCTGGCGTCTCGGTAAGTTTATGCGTAGAGCGCATAGCTCTTCGTTCATGTTTTCTACACAAAGCGCTCGCTCTCTCCACGACGACGATTCGAAATCGGAGAAATTGTCTCAGAACATCTCTCTCTCTCTCTCTCTCACTCGTCTCGCGCGTTTTTCACCCTCGTCATCGATCGATCTTCCACGTGTTGTTGTTTCTTGTTGCAAGACGTTGTTCGGCTTCCATTTATCGGCGCGATCTGACTGTTTAAGAGAGAGCTCGCGCGCGAGGGAATCACAATTTTCTCTTTTTTGTTGAATTTGAATCTCCTCGTCTCTTTCTTTCTTTCTTTCAAGAAAAGCAACAACAACAACAACAAACAACGACAACATGACGCGAAAGAAGATACTCCTCAAAAACTCACCACACACGCTTCTCCTCTCACTACGAAACGCATCATATGAACAGGGCGTTGAATTTTGGGTCGTAAACACGGATGCGCAAGCGTTAGTGAACGCGCAAACTGTCAATGTATGTCAAATAGGTGAACAAGTTACGAGAGGTTTGGGATGCGGCGGGAACCCGGAACTCGGGGAAGTTGCCGCGAACGAAAGTCGAGATAAATTGAACGAAATCGTGAAAGGATCGGACTTGGTGTTCATCACTGCTGGTATGGGTGGTGGTACGGGCTCTGGATCTGCCCCGGTTGTTGCGAGAATGTCCAAGGAAGCTGGAAACTTGACGGTCGGCGTCGTGACGTACCCGTTCTCTTTTGAAGGTAGAAGACGCATCGTGCAAGCGACTGAAGCTATCGATGCCTTGAGAAAAAACGTGGACACTTTGATCGTCATTCCCAACGATCGCTTGTTAGATGTGTGCCCGGAAGGCACCCCGTTGCAAGAGGCGTTCTTGTTGGCGGACGATGTTCTCAGACAAGGTGTTCAAGGTATTTCCGACATTATCACCGTCTCTGGTTTAGTCAATGTCGATTTTGCCGATGTTAAAACCGTCATGAAAGATTCCGGAACCGCCATGTTGGGTGTTGGTGTTTCTTCGGGTAAGAACAGAGCGGAAGAAGCCGCCGTGGCAGCCATGTCTGCGCCGTTGGTTGAAAATTCCATCGATAAAGCCACCGGTATTGTCTTCAATATTTCTGGCGGTCCGGACATGACGTTGCAAGAGATCAACACGATCTCCGAAGTCGTCACGGACATGGCTGATCCAAGTGCGAACGTCATCTTCGGCGCAGTGGTCGATGATAAGTTTTCGGGTCAAATTTCAGTAACAATCATAGCAACCGGTTTCACTCCTGCGATGACGCAACGAGGTGGATTTTCTTTTGAAGCTCAAGAGCAAGCGCCGCCGCCGCCACCGCAGCAGCCGCCGCAACAAAAGAGAGGGGGATTCTTCGGGAGATAATCATCGTGGAAAGAAGAGATGAATTAAGAGAGAGAGAGAAAAGGAAAATCTGTAAAAAAGAAAAGAATGAATAAAAAGAAATCCGAGACCACCGCGCGCTTTCGAACATCTTTCGAGCAATTTAGAACGTTGTGATTATTTATGATACTCCATTGTTTATAATAATATACACTTTCAAACATAATTGCATCAACCATGTTACTAGTACAGAAAGAAAGTTTTCTTTCTCAATCAATTCGATTTTGCTGATTATCTTCCGGTTTATCGAACCATTTTGATCGATAATACTTCAGCATTCCTCTCATTTTTACTACCCAAACTAAGTTCAACAGGAATCCGCCGAAAATCAAAACAAGCAAGATTCCTCTCACAAAGCTAGGTATAATTTTATCCTCTCCCTTCCCAAACCGAGGAAGTAAAAGCAAGATTCCGTGTCCAAACATGATCACCCGCACAAAAATAAAAACGTAGCTAAAAACGGAGGAAATGTGGTATTCTAATCTATTTCCGGCGGGTAAACCTCTGTACTTCATCCCAACTTTTTGGGCGATATAATCCACAATCGGAAGCGTGTATTCCATCTCCTTACACGACTTGATGAACCATCTCATGTTCAAAAATGGCGTCGACGCTTCACAAATCGTCAAGTATCCCAACATCAACGGATATCCTCCGTAAATATACGCCGAAAATCCAGCCACGAAAAACAACACGTGGTGAACGACCATATCGATGCCCCCCAACTCTGGAAAGAGGTGCACCACGTGAAAGAAATCCTGGATCATGTACGACAAAAACGCCACAGAAATGAATTCACAAAACGCCACGAAGCTTCCATCCGTTGACTCGTACAAAATCACTTGTTCGTTCTGCGGCGCGTTGTACAACGCGCAGATTATTTTCACCCCTCCCCAGGTGAGAAAAGTGGCGTGCACCGTGCTCACGCAATACGAAGGCGCCGTTCTCTTGAATAACTTTTCCTTCTCTGAATTATCCGGTAAGACGTTCAAGAAGAATTTGGAGAGAACGAATTGTATCTCCCAGAAAATCACCCCGGCGAGGAGCTTGATGATTTCCACCATGAACGGTTGCGAAAAGAAGGAGTTGGAGGAGGTGATTTCATCGCTCAAATCGGTTGCCATCGATTCCATCTCCTCCTAGATTTTCTTTTTCCCTCCTCCTCTGATAAGAAGAGTAACGACGACTGAACGGTTTATATGCGCGCGCACAACTACAACCACAACTGAGAGTAAAGTAGTACTGTTTGTTTGTGCGTGTGTTGGTGATGTCCTGTGCGCGCGGAGAACAGAGAAGAGAGTCTGATGAGGAAACGTGTATATTCTTTTTCTTCTTTTATCTTTTTGGGTGGAGTGTTCACTGTTCACTGGTGAGCTGACAGGCAACATGTATGGCATAGAGTGAAAAGACACCCTCCTCAAAAAACACGAAGAGGCAAAATCTCTTCTTTATTCGTTAGACGCGCTCGCTCGCTTTTGGAGAGCGCTCTGATAGGTAGAGAAGAACACGACGACGCGGTTGTAAAAGTAGTAGGAGAAGAAGAGGAGGAGGTAGAACAAAAGGTGAGAGTGAGAAGAAGAGCAGAGAGGATCAACAACAACAACAACAAGAACAAACATGTCGTGGCAAGAGATGATTGAAAACTTGCAAACCGTCGCGTTGCCGGACGGCACGCAGCTCGGGATGTTGAGCGCTTGCGCGATTTGCGATCTGCAAGGGAACTTATGGGGTCAATCCGAGGGATTCCCCGGAATTGCCACGGATGAAGCGCAAAAGTTGATGGAACTCTTCGCGGATCCTTTCTCGCACTGCGCGAACGGGATATACATTGGAGGCACGAAGGTATACTAATATGTTTCCTATTTATTCTTCTTCGCATCATCGTCTTCCTCATCCGGTTCAACATCAGTCGTTTTTTTATTTTTAAACTTTTCTCACAAAAATACTCACAAAAACTCGTTTTGTTTTACAAAACAGTACGTCTATTTAAACGGTTCGGACGAAGACGGAGGGGTCGTTCGAGGGAAGAGAGGCACGGAGTACGGTTTAGTCGTGAAGAAGTGCAAAACATGCTTCGTTATTGGTATTCACGGAAACAACCTGGAGACGCGACAGTGCTCGGCGCACGTGGAGGGGTTCGGCGAATATCTCGTCGGGCAAGGCATGTAGTTGAAGAGAGAAAGACGTCGTTTATGAAATATACACACAAAAAGAAAGTTCTTATTCTTACGCGCTATTAGTATTAAGTACTCTACATTTACAATTAATCTATGGTTCATCCCGCATGGCGCGCGCTCGCGCGAGCTCTGCTGCGGATGAAGAGCCGCCTGCATTCTGCGACGAAGACGTGCCTTGAATGCCTTCGGCTCGAGTCAACTTGGGCGTTTTGCGCAATCTATCGACATTCAGTCTACCATTCAAATCCTTATCTAAACCACCCGCGCTCCAACGTTCTTTCTTCATGCTCTTTTTCTTCTCGAAACGTAAACGCTTCTCGGCTTCGTGCGCTCGAGACCCAGGCTCGACGTTTTCGTCGTCGTCGGCTACAATTTTCCTGTGCGCCAAATCGTCGTACTCTTCCTCTTCCTCGTCGTCACCTCCTTTCTTCCTATTTTTCCTTTTAGCTTTTAATGGTTTCAGTTCCTCGTCGTCGTCGTCATCGAAGTCGTCGTCCACTTCGTCCGCATCGTCCTCGTCTTCGTCCTCGCCTTCTTCATTTTTTCGTTTCGTCGCGTTCGCCGCCTTTTCTGCTTTTGCTAATCTCTTCAGCACTTGCGCTCTCGCCTTTTCTTTCTCCGCTTTATCCTCCGCTTGCTGCATGGCTAATAAACTATTCTTGATCTTCGTCGCCATCTCCCTTTGCGCCGCTGAAGCTTTCTCGGCCTGCTTCCTCAGTTTCACCTCTTGCTTCAACTCCTTCTCCAACGTCGTGAGTTCCGTGCGCAACTCTTTCGTCATCGCGTTCAAGTCTAAATTATCGTGTTTACACCGTTCCAGTTTGCTCTCTATTCTCGCCACCTCATTAACTTTCGTCGTCGACGTCGTTACCTCCTCCGATAACGACGTTCTATCCTTCACGCATCCGTCTAATTTTTTCTGCAGCGTTTGTTGCGATATCTCCAGCGCCTGATTTCTCCTCTCTTTCTCCTTCACCTCTTTTTCCACTTTCGATAACTTCGTCTCTGCCTGCCTCGCGTCTTGCTCTCTGTGCGAAGCTTTCGTCGTCATTTCCCTTAAATTCCTCTCTAACTTGAATTTCGATCGCTCCAGTTGCTCTTGACTCGACTGCATCGTCTCTTTTTGTTGTAAAAACTCGTGATATTGAACGTACGGGAAAAACGTCGCCAATACGAACACAAAGACGAACAGTTTTTGGAGGAAAGAGAAAAAAGCTTCCATCTTACTCCTGCTCCCATCCCAGACAGACGACCCCGAGGTGGAATACTTCACCAGACCCATGAATACTAATACCAACGATGAATAGTATCGGCGGCGTGGAAAGGAGAGTGAGAGAGAGTAAGAGTAAGAGAGCTCTTCTATCTCTTCCGATGATATGAAGAATGTTTTTGTTGATTGATTTTTTTCTCAAGCAAAAGTCGCTCCTCTTTTCTGTTCTTGTTGTTTTTTAGTAGTTTTTGTTGTTTTTGATTCCTTTTGTTTGAGGAAAGCACACAAAGGCAACATCGAAACGTCATTTCTACTCCCCTTATAAACATCACACATCACACACACACATAAAAGAGACAACCACACAGAAGAAGATGTTATCCCCCATGATTTTATCGTCTACTGTTACCACCACTCGCGTGGCGTCCTTCAGATCCTGCTCTTCTTCTTCTTCTTCTTCTTCTTCTTCTTCTTCCAGCGGTAAAAAAATGCTCCAATCATCATCATCATCGACGTCGATGAAAAGAACATCAACAACAACAACAAACTTTAATAAAAGGTTGACAGAACAGAAAAGAGGGAGAAGATCTGCGATGATAATCAAGAGCGGCAACGGCGACGACACGCTGAAAAACTTGGAGTCTCTGTTACCAGAGGACGATTCCGAACGGTTGCAAAAGGAAAGAGAAAGAGAAGCGGAAGAAAAATACAAGGAAAAACAGGAACAGAAAAGATTAGCGGAGGATTTGGCGAGCGCGATTAAGAACCAAGAGAAAAATAAGAAGAACACGTTCACGATGGGTGACGACGGGGAGTACGATTTTGCGCAGAAATCTATCGCCGCGTTGTGCTACATGTTACCTCTGCTCGACTCGTTGAAGTATTCAAAATTTCTGTTGATTCAGTTCCCGCTCGCGTCGTTGGCGTTGTTACCGCTGAAGCCGCTGATTGAGTTATGGTTCGCGCTTGGGTTCTTACAAATTGCCGTATTTTTTGGCATGTATTTGGGCGTAATACAAAACCAGAACATGTCAAGATTTGTGAGGTTTAACGCGCAACAGGCGATTTTGTTGGATATTTTGTTGATTCTTCCGGACGTGTTGACACGATTGTTTGCCGGGATGGACGGGCAAGGACCAACCGGAGGAATAGGTCTCCAGGCGGAAGTGATTATGTTCAACTCAGTGTTTTTGTATACCTACATCTCTTGCCTCGTAGGTTCTGTATCCGCGACGTCGGGTAAAACGGTCAAGTTGCCGCTCATCGGGGACGCGTCGGACTCGCAAACGAGATAATAAAATGGACACTTTTTAATACTATTCGATACAATCACAACTACAGCGACAAAAACGACAACTTCACATTTCTAATTGACTACAGTTTTACATCTCGAGCATGTCGCTGCGTTTACTCTTTGGTCGTCGCGCGGGTGCGGCTTTTTTCTTCTTTTGGCTCGAAGATGCATCTACTCCCGCGTTATCCTTGATGAAGGACACGGTTCCTTTTCGTACTTCTCTGTTCTTCTTCTTCGTAGCCGCCGGTTTCTTCTTCGCGACGACGGCTTGCTTCTTCTTTGCTCGCGCGCTCGATTTACCTCCCCCCGCAGGTGCAGCTGGCTTTTCTTTAATGTCGCCTCGCACGTCCGCTAAGATAGATTCAAAAGATAAACCAGCTTCGCCGTATCCGTCCGAATCCGAGTCGCCGTCATCATCTTTTTCGTCTTTATCTTTGTCATCTTCTTCTTCTTCCTCGTCGTCGTCGTCGCTTCCAAATTTATCGAGAATTTTATCGTCTAAACCAGGACCGTCTTCGTCGTCGTCTATTTCAACATCCTCGGATTCAGAAGCTTCACCGCCATCTTCGTCTTCGTCATCATCTTCTTCGGAACCAGCAGCCGCTCTGCTTCTTTTTCTCGTCTGCCCTCTTTCGTCTTCTACTTCTTCCACTTCGTCGTCTTCGTCCAACGCATCCTCGTCTTCTTCGTCGTCACTACTTTCAATTTCTACATCCTCTATTTCGTCATCTCGCGCATCTTCGGCGTCGAACAATCCATTTGCGCGCGGAATTCGTCGGTTGACTTGTTTCACCAACAAATCTCTCGCCGTTTGCGTCATCGCTTCAGCGGCGTCGCGTTCTGATTTTGATGCGTTTTCGGACACGCCCCCGCCGCCGTTCTTGGCGCTCTTAGCGTCTCGAACTGCCGCTAAGACGTCTTCGCTCGGCGGTAGCGAGGGCGGTGGTGCAAAGTAAGGAATTCGACCGCGCTGCCAATCAAATAGAATAGACTTGGCTACCGAATTTAAATCGGGTTCACCCCCTTTTAATAATTTGCCTTGATTCCTCGCGACTTGTTCGAGAAAATGCGTCGGCGAAGTCCAAGACGCGACTCGGTAGGCTCTTCGCAAATATTCCGGCTTTACTCTCGCTACGACGTCTGGTATGTGGTCCGCAGCGTCATCCATCTTCTCTATTCTAACAACGCCTTTCAAAACGGCATCCGTATCAGTATCCTCGGTATCGTGATACACGACGCCGGGACAATCGATGAGAAAAATACGCTTGGTCAAGTTAACGTATTGCCAAACTTTCGTTTCGCCAGGAATCGGAGCCGTCACGCACACGCGTTTCGTTCGCAAAGCGTTGATGACGCTTGATTTACCTACGTTTGGATACCCAATGAATCCTACGGAAATATTTTGTTTATCGGACCTCAAACGAGAGAATTGTCTCAGGACAGATAAGAGCGCACCCTTCCCAAACGGATTCGTCACCGAGGCGTGGAACGCGATGGTCGGGTACTCCTTCGATAACGCGTACAACCATCGTTTGGTGACCCATGCGGGAACTAAATCAACTTTATTGAGCAATAGAATCAAGTGCTTGTGCCGTTTCATCGCGTCCATTTTCAAATGCTTCTCTAAATGTTCGCATCGCGTGCCCAAAGGATCCCTCACGTCCAACACTTGAATCAAAACGTCCGAAGAGTCGACGACTTTATACAATTCTCCCCAAATTCTTTTGGATTGTCCTTTTTGAAACAGTTCATCGCCACCGGCTTTCCGTACACCATCATCTGCAGTCACCAAATCGCGGTCGTGAAGTGCTCCAGTCTCTATGCCTTCGTCGTACGCTTCTCCCGCCAGTTCAGCGGTTTGCGCCATCGCCATTATGTCGTCCATTTGCAAGTTTGGCTTCTTCCTCGTTTTCTTCGCTCCAAACACGCTCGAAAACGGCGTTTGGTTCAACAACTTCACTCGTCTCGATCTTCCTTTCTCTGGGTCCGCCAATAACGACAGAGGAAGTTTCTTCTGCTTCAAAATCACCTGATATCCGTCCGCCGTTTTCTCCGCCATCTCGTCTCTAAACTCAGCCAGTTGCTTCTGGCCTATAACTCGTGTATTCCCGAACCATCTTCGATCGGGAACGATTCTCGTGCTCGGTAACTCCTTCGATTGTAACTCTTGCTTTAAAATCTTCCCTTTCTTATCTCGTATCGGTCGTTGTTTGTACATTTTCAATCGTCTCACGGTCGCCGCGCTTCTTTGCGAGTTCCCGTGCGCGCTTCCTTTCGTTCTGTTTTCCGTGCTCATGGAGTGTTTCGGTTTCGCCGCACCACCACCACCTGCACCACCACCCATCGGCGATTTCTTCTCTCTCGTCTTCTTCGCCATCTTTGTAGTATCTCTCGGTCGTCAAACGTGTGCGTTTGTGTGTGTGTTTGTGTTTCAAGCCGGCGGGCGTGCGAACGACAGCACGAAAATGAATGCGGAGAAATTTCTTTACGCCGCCAGACACCAAAAAAAGCCAAACTTTTTGTGATTTGTGTGATTTGAGTTCTCTCGTCTCTGCAAAAGTGCGTCATATAAAAATAAAATTCCTTTCTCTCCTGGGTGAACCAAGAAAGAGCGCACACCTTTTCGGCAAAGGTAAAAAGAATACTCACCGCACGTTTAAGGAAAGGAGGACGATGGAAGCGAGCGACGACGATCGCAGCAGTCACGGGTTGACCTGTCACACCGCACCTGTACGTTTTATATTGATTTATATTATAGATTCTTTGTTCTTTCACGTTTCACCTTTTCTCGCTCCAGTGGCTGACGGCGAATCGCACACTTTTCTCTTTCTCTCTCTCTTCTGTGTGTACTCATAAACAGGGCGTCATCTTCGAGTCTACGGACGAATTGAAAGCGCACTATCGAACAGATTGGCACAGATATAACTTGAAGCGAGACACGAGCGGATTACCGGTGGTTGGGAAAGAACTGTTCGACCGAGTGGTGATGCAAGCGGAAGCGAGTAAGTCGGCGTCGCAAAAAGTGGTATCGAACGCGCACTTGAAGAGGAAAGAGGAAGTGCCGAGATCGGTCGCTCGAGCGAGACGATTGCAAGAGTGGTGCGATCATCACAGAGAAGAAATCGAAGAGGCGGAGAGAAAAATCGCAGCCGGAGAAGATTTGTGGGAATCTTCAGAAGAGGACGACGGGGACGACAACGGTTCGGATTGGGAATCCGTGGACGAAGACGAAGCGGAGGCTGTTTTAGCGAGAATTGAGTCGATGAACATCGAAGAAGGAGAGGAGGACGAAGATGAGTTTCCAGATAACGACGGAAATTCTGCGACGGTTACTCTCGCGGACAACGGCTTTGAGTTAATCATTCACAGACCGGATGGCCAAACGAAAAGAATAGGACCGCGAGAGCTCAAGCGTTACTACAAACAAAGACACAAACCATCGGACGAGAGAGAAGAAGATGAAATCGCGAGAGAAGAACTGTACGAAAGAATGACGAAGCACATCCCGGAGAAGAAATTAGGCACAGTTAAAGGCGAGAGAGGAAACGGCAACGGTTTAGCGCAGAGATGGGTGAAAATCAATCAGCTGCAAAGGCGTTCGGAGAAGAGTCAGCAAAAGTACATGGCAAAGTCGCACAACATTTTTGCCGGTTCTGGGAACAAGAAGTTTGACATGAACATGCAAAACGCAAAGACAAAGTTACCAAAATCTGTTCCGTATTAGTCTGTATGTAGTGAATGGTTGTAACTTGTTGTAGGATACCACAAAGTAATCGTAAAATCACACCATATCGCTTGCCTCGAACGTGTCAAACACTTCCCAGAGCAAGTCAAACAACAATAATCTCGGTGTGCGTCATAAAAAATCTCACATAACTACCACCTTTTACTCCTCGCTCAACATTGCGAACATCAATACATCACGAATAAAATGAGTAACATACGCACCATTCACGATACTCCAACAGCGAGTAGCAACCGTTTTTCCATGAGTCCCATCGGTGGAAACCCGATATACGTTGGAACTGTGTTTGGGATTGAAATTACTCTTCACCCGTTGTTGCTATTGTATTTCGTAATCTCCGCCGCACTCCCGTGGTTGCTGAATTCGTCCACGATGACGATGAAAGTTTGGTTATATTTAGTCGTCGTGAACATTCCTTTGTTGTTTGGTACCGTTTTACTGCACGAATTGGGCCACTGTTTCGCGACTAGAAAAGTCGGAGGCGAAGTTCATGGCATTCTGTTATGGCCTCTGGGAGGACTCGCATACATCGGTCACAGCGGAGATGCTAAGGATGATTTGATCGTCTCCATAGCTGGTCCTTTAACGCACATACCTCAAGCACTGTTGTGGTATGGATTATCTCAAGCTTTTACTCGGGGGACGTTTATGGACATGTTGTGCGTTCAAGCCTTATGGCTCAATATCTCGTTGATGCTTTTCAATCTCTTCATTCCCTGCTATCCTTTAGATGGAGGTAGAATTTTCGCAGCGTCGTTGCAACTGATGAAAGTGAGAGTTGATATCGCAGCAAAGATTTGCGCGTTCGTTTCATTAGTGTGCGCTCTTGGCATTGGTTTGTATGGCTTTCTTTATAATGAAATAATCGCCATGTTCATCGGCTTTTGGTGCGCTCAAGAATCGTATAATCTCTACGTCCACACGAAAGAAGAACGGTTGCAAGAGCATCAGCTTTTCAGTAAATACGCTATCGAGACGAACGATGGCCCGTACAATCAAATTTAGTAGATTTTCTTTTCTATTTTGTCATGCAGCGTTGTATAATATTACATACCTAGTAGTTCCTAATAATAAAATAAATACGAGTCTTTTCTCTCTCTCTCTCTCAGCGCGCGTTGATGGATGAAGACGACTTCGTTGAAAAATCAAGAAATACAATCGGGTCCAAAGCCTCTAAGCGCTTAATCTGAGCCTCAGTTAATTTTCCTTTTCTGTACGCCTCCTTTTGATCTTCTATCCAGGCTTTGATGCTGTTTGCTTTCTGCAAATTTACTACCCTTTTCCTACTCACGTAATCTGACATTTCCGATAAATTTTTCAACCACGCGGCGGAAATAGGCGTTAAGTCGACGCCGATGATGGCTAATTTATCCAACTGTCTCTCCGTTAACTCACCTTTTTCAGCCATTTCTCTCGTTTTCATCAGCCATACCGCCAAAGGACTTCCCAAAGGAGGCTCTGCATATTGTCCTCGCTCGGCTAAAAACATGGCCATATCCGAAGCGGATTCGTCAAAAGCAGTCAGTCCGCCTTGGAAATTTATGTTCACCACTGAAACGGTACTCTCCGCCTCGTCTTCGTCGAGTTTTAAACCTAAAGTACGCAATCGAAACTCGCGTTTCTTCGAAAGTTTTCCATTCTTGAACAACGATCGTTGTTTCGCAACCCACCTTCCTAAACCGCCTTTCTCGCGTTCGGAATAACTCGGATCGCAGTTCCCGGTGATGCACTGGTACTCAACCAACTCGTCGAACCAACTTTCCCAGACCGTGTTTGCTTGTAAAACCTTGGTCTCTGGTTCTAATGCGTCGAAACCTACAATATCGAGCAAATACAGTTGCTCTTGAGCTAACGATCCGGATGTTCTATTCAAGCGCGTCTCCAAGACCCATTCTCTCAATGTCTCTGGCGCTCTCTTCACCAAACCTTTCGTTCTCGCGTAATACGTTTCCTTCACCTGGCCGCTTTCGTCTCTCAACGGCGGTCTCCCAGTCCGCTCGCGCATTCGAACTCTCCCTAACGTACCTCCACTCTCCGATAACTGTCTCGCGGCGTACTCTAATAAACTAAAATTCCATCTCGACTGCGTCGGTGAAACCGCCAACACCTGCGGCGCCGCTCGGATAACTTGTCGAACTTCTTCCTGAGACAAGCCGCACCTTCTAAAAACTTCTATAGCATTCTGAGCGTTTTCCGCGATGAGTTTCATCCGTTTTCGATCGACTAACGCTCTGCCTCTGGCGGTAATCCGCCACGCTGCCGCGGCTGAAAATGTCGCCACCGCTTCGTCTTCTGTAAAACCGACGACTTCTACCAAGTAATCTTCCACGTACGCTTGCATGTTACTCGGTCGTTTTCGAGACGCCAACGGTTCAATCACGCGTCGTTTCTGTTTCAAAGATGGGAAAATCTCTTCTCCCCATCCTTCGCCTTTCCTCTCAAGCTCCCAGACGAGTTCGGTGTTGATTTGATTAATCTGCGTGCCTCTGTTTGCGCTCGGCGGAGCGGGCGAAGGTGCCGACTTTGCCGAAGATATTCTGCTGCCGCTGCTGCTCCTGCTTTGGACATTTTTCTCGGAAGAACTCGCTTGCAACTTCGATCTGCTCCGTCGATCGTCTCGACTCCTCTCTTCCTCCTCGTCGTCTTCCTCGCTCTCCTCGTCCACGGATCGACCGTAATCGATCGAAGACGCGCGGACGCAGAGAACATCACCATCCCTTCTCCTCCTCGTTTCCTCCCTTACGCAAAAGCCGAAGGAGAACTGGTTTTGGGAGCCAGCGTTGTGCAGATGACGCATTTTCTTTCCTCCTCCTCTTCCTTTTTGCATCGACGACGACGATACAGACGGATGATTGGAGATCCTCGCCAACATTCCGCGCATTATCTCTCTTTGTGCCTCTCTTTACTTCCTCTTACGAACTGTGATCATTTGTTCATCTCGTCGTATGCGCGTGGTAAAAAATTATATGGGGATGATGCAACAAATCGTATCTTCTTCTTGCATACGACTTTAAAAGAGATCCAAACACAGAAAAAGCTTTGGTTCAAAAAAATAGAAAAATAGATGAAAATTCAGGTCCCAGAACTGACGGACAAAAACCAGTTTTTAAAGCAGTTAGTTCAGTGCAGTTCAGTCTTATCAAGAATACAAACGCCACACACGCGATGGGACTCAGAGCGTCGAAACCAAAACACGTCCTGAATGCTACGACGACGACGACGACGACGACGGGCACCCCCCAACAAACGACTCCCGGTGGACTTCGCGTGCGTATTTCTTCTTCTTTGTATTCTTCTTTGTATTCTTCTTTGTATTCTTCCCTGCACGACAAAAAATGAACGAATCGAATAACGCTCTCTCCTCTTCATCCTCTTCTTCCTTTCCTACATCCTTATTAAACAACGACAGTTGACGAGTAAGCTTTTGAGAAGGTTGGAAGGGACCTCCTCCGCCACCTCCTTCTCCTCCGCCTCGTCGAACGCTTCTCAACAAAGACGACGGGAAAGTGGTGGGAGCATTCCCTCAACCTCATCATCGGACCATTATTTCTTACAAACGAAACCGGAACTCGCGCAGTTACTCCAAACGACCTCGAAATATAACGAAGCCTTATTAAAACACGAACAAAATGAAATAGATAGCTTAGCGAAATACATCAAAGAGATTGAAGCCGTGGAGAAGAATCCGTACGAGGAAGACTTTAAGAGCGAGAGCGAACGCGAAACGTTGAGCGCGGCGAAGCGTAAACTCGAGACGTCTTCGAGGAAAGTGAAAGAGTGCTTCGAGAAGGAGTCGGAAGAGTCGGGAGAAGAGTCGCGATTACCGACGAGGTGCAGAGCAGTCGTCGCGGAGTACGAAAAGTGCGGGCAAGAGGCGTTGGAGGCGTTCGTAGAGGCAAATAGAAGTTGAAAAATCACATCACATACGTAGAGAGTAAAAATAGAATTTTTCTCTTCTTTTTCTTTTTCTCGTAACGACCAGCGGCAGAATATCTCACACGCGTTTGGAAAAAAAATGTGCTTCAATGTTTGTCGTCGTGATGGTGGTGGTGGTTTAGGCCAGAGATGATGAAGAAGAAAACATCATCATAAAGGGATACATATCATCATCACCATGCACCTCGATGAAGCCGTCGCGGTCGGATCCTTCCTCGTCTGCGTCGTCTGTTCGCACTTGCTCAATCGTCAAAGGCACGAGCGACGGATAATTCACGACTCTCGCTTTCAGCCGTCCGTGGACGAGCGATGGAGGAGGAAGAGGATAAATATGATGAAGATGAAGAAGAAGAAGAACAGAAGAAGAAGCAAAAGTTACGCGTGGAATGGCGATGATGACGATAACGACACTCCTCGCGCGATGATGAGAGACGGAAGGAAAAGCGGAGAGTCGGAAACGAGATTTCACGACGTGTCGGAATACCTCTCCTCCTCCGACGAAGCGAACGAAAACGACTACGACATCGACGAACTGTTGGACGGAGACTATTTCGAATCCGACGTCGACGAGGACTTTTTCGACACTCGGTCTCGTTTATCCTCAACAAATAATGTCAGCTCGACGACGACGACGACGACGGGTGGTGGTGGTGGTGGTGGTAGAAGAAAACTCGGCGAGTTGCCGGACGAAACGGCGTACCAGATTTGGTCCACGGCAAAGCTCCGCGACCATCCGTGCGTGCCGTATTGCACGTGGCGGCTGAACGACGAAAACGATACAGCTCAAAACGGAGGACGAGATATGCTTCTCGTGAGAATAGGCGCGGCAAATTCAGAGCTATCTCACGAAAACAAGCAACTCATGGACCAAGTGATGGTGTCTACTTTATACCACGGCGTCAAAACGCGCCTATTAGATCGAGACTATCGAACAGTCCCAGGTCAAATAGACGTCCTCATCGACATGCACGGATGCGGTTTAACTAACCCGCCTCCTTTTGACGTCATCGCGAGAGGCTTATCCGCCATCGGAGAGCTCTTTTACGAGCGCGCGAAAGTCCACAGGATCGGTAACCCGCCGCGAGGAACGCAGATTTTAATCAACGCTGTCATGGTGTTATTACCGAAAGAGATGCGAGATTCCGTGAAGATTGTCGTTTTGAGAGACAAACAGAGCGACGAGACCATGAAGCGCGCGTACGAGGCGAAGTGTTTAGTCTGCGATAGCATGAAATAGAAAAAATTTAGAAATGCAATAAGGTTTTAGACGATTAAATAATAAGGAATGCGCAATCGATGAACACGAAAGAACAAAGCAAAAAGCATAAAGCAAAAATAATTGAGTGAATGCGCGCCCTTGATTAAACTTCACTTGAAGTCATAACTGACAAGTAACAACAACAACAACAACAACAACAACATTAACTTTAACGCAACAACATGGTATCATTATTACGATCATCGCGTCTTTCTTTTTTCCTCCTCGTGTGTTTTTGTCTTGAATTCCTTCTTTCTCCTGTCCTCGCCGGTGGTCACGGAAATTCCGCGTTATATCACGAACTGAAACGGACGTACGGTTTCGGGAACAAAGAACCAGACGCGGTGCACGATAAACCTCCGGAACCGGAGGTTAGGAAACCAGCGAATTTGCACGAAGTCGGGAAAGATTTAGACCACGAAAAGTTAAAGGAAGAGTTTGAGTTGTTTCCGGAGCATCACAAAATCGATAACGCGGTACACTGGTCGGGGATAACCGCGTTGAAACAAGGGATAAAACTCGGGAACAACACGTACGTGCAAACGACTTTAGACTTAGGAGCAAACGTGAACATGACGTTGAAAGGTTCGAGACCGATCCATTTTAGCGCCGCACACTGTCCTTTCCGCGAGCAAGTGCAGATTGGGAAGACGTTAGTCGAGCACGGTGCGAGCGTCGTGGATGTCAACGAAGACGGGTATCAACCCATTCACTTCGCTTCGAGGATGTGGCAACCGTTATGTATAAACTACGTCGAATGGTTGCTACGAAACGAAAGCATTGACGTGAACGAGCGACGCTCGATGGGTAACGAGACGACGCCGTTGCACGAAGCAGCGTTACGATCTTCGCTGAAAATGGTCCAGATGTTAGTAGAGAAAGGAGCGGTGGTTGACGCCTTGGATACCGACGGCGATACCGCTTTGCATAAAGCGGTAAAAGGAGATCACTTGCCGGCCATGCATCACTTGTTGAAGAGCGGTGCAAATCCCCACTTGAAGAATAAACGAAACGTATCGCCGTTCGAGTTGGCGCAGAAAATGAAAAAGGATTTTGACACGATGCAAGTATTTAAGAAAGATTACGGTTGGAAACACGATGCAGGACTCGCGCACACCGAGTTGTAAAAGATTTTGACTTTTAATATATGTGTTGTACAACAAGAAATTTTTACAATGCATGTACTCTATCGATACTATTATTATTTATTTAGCTTCTATCGCTAATTTAGCCGCTAATTTAGCTTCTACCGATGCTTTTTGGTGGAAGGAAAGGAATGTTCGGATGGGACTCAGGTGAAGCGTCCGGGTCGGGTTTCCACATCTTTATCGTTTTGTCCGCTTCGCAAGAAATCAATCTCTCCCCAGTCTTATCGAAACCCAGCGCGAATATGCCAGCTTCGGCTTCCATGGAACCCGGTTGAACCTGCGTTTGTAACGATTGGAAGCAATGTCCGGTTTCGTAATCCCAAAAGCGCATGCTACCGTCGTCTCCTCCAGAAATCATGACGTTGTCTTCGTTGAGCGCCATGGCGTTGACGATGGCGTTTTGCTTAGATAACATGTTATGCTTGAACTGACCATCTGGCAAACCAAACTTCTTGATGTTATCTGCCGAAGCGGAACTAAACTCCCAGTACTTCTGATGCATAACCATCGCGCGAACCCCTTTCTTGTGATGCGTCAACGTCTTCATGCACTTACCCGCTGCTAAGTCCCACGTCTTGATGGTCGAATCGTAACTCCCCGTGATGATTTGAGGATCTACGTTCTCCGTAATGATCGATCCTACGGTTGATTCGTGTCCGGACAAACAAAAAACTTGCGCTTTTGTGCGCATATCCCAAACTCTGCACGCAGAATCTCGACCACCAGTCATCAATATATCCAAGTCCGGATGTAACGCTATCGAATACACGCCGCTCAAGTGGCCGTGGTAGTTTCTAATCACTTTATTGTATTCTAAATCCCAACACTTGACTTTCTTATCTGCACCGCACGAGAACATGTACGGATGCTTGTCCGAAATGGCTAATCCCATCACTTGCTCGATGTGACCGGTCAAAGTTAACTTCAACCCCCCCGTGGCTAAATCCCAAATTTTTATGCAACGATCTCCAGAACCGGTGGCGAACCACTCGTTCGACTTGTCCACAGCAACCGAGCGCACCCATCCTTGATGACCCGAGATGACTCTGTATAACTTCCAAGGTTTCTTCCACTCCGGTCTCGGCCACTTGGACGCTAAATTTGCCGTCACGAGCGCGCTCGATTTCATATTTGCGTTTGCGCCAAAAACCGAAGACTTTGAAGCGGCGTTTGCGTCTGCGTTGAATTGCACCAACGCCCCACTCTTCTCTCCCAGTTCTTGGCTCTTCAACTTGGCTAAAATTCCACCCGACGCGTTCGCTTCCACCTTTTCGCGAACTGGTTCGTCGATGAAATCGATCAAAGATGCCAAGTCCGTTTTTTCGTTGTCGTCTGTAAGTTTCCTCTTGTTCTTTGCCGCCAAATTCGCTGCTTCGGCTAAACCAGGAATGGTATTTTCGAAGCGCTTGTTATTACTCGCATCGTTTGCTCCCGCGGCAGAGTTTGCTCTGTTGTTGTTGTTGTTGTTGTTGTTGTTGTTGTTGTTGTTGTTGTTGTTGTTCTTATTGTCTCTGGATTTAATCTCCGGCGGTGCCATGTGCCGCACGGCTTCGTATTCGTCCCGAATTTTCACGCTCATTTTTCGTTCGATCGAAGGTCGATGCATGAACATATCTTCTTCTCCTCCTTCTTTCTCTCCAATCGAGAACAACGCTTTCGTTCTCTTGGCGGAAAGTTCCGCCAGCGCTACCGGGTCTGGACCTTTCACTTTCGTCATTTCTATTGTTGTGGCTGCGTTTTATTCGTCGTATTTAAAGAAGGAAGGAATGAAGAATTGTGTTTCCGAGCGAAGGCGGCTGTCAGCTAATGTGTGAAGAATGCGAAAAAAATGAAAAAGAAAGAGAGAGAGGGAGAGAGGAAGAGGAACAGTGAGTTAGTATTTTCCTATGTTCGTTCATGCATTATTTTTCAATCTTCTTCTACTCTTCTCGCTCGTCGTTAATCACGCGTATTCTGCTCGCGTTTTTGGTCAACCAAAGCGCAAACTCCGGCGAACGCGCTAACGATTCCAAAGCGGCGTTCGTGGATTCCGTTTCGAGCTCGTCGGCTTCCTCGGCGCTTAAAAATCTTCCCCGAGAGTTACTCGCGAGACCAACGGGAGGCATTCGCTTTTTATCCTTTCCGTTGGAGCTACTCGTCGTCGTCGAGAACGGGGGAGGCGATTTCTTTTTACCCCCACTGTTGCTATTTTTTGTCGTCTTTTTACCGCTGGAGGATCCGCCACCTGGCGTCGGTTGCGGCGTGGCGGGTTCGCTTTTGTCTCCGCCACTAAACGGATTCAAATTCCTAACTAAACTGAACGGTGAAAGTGATGACGAGCGCTTATTCCGTGTTTCGGAATCTGCGTTTTTCTCCATTGGTGTAAACGGTGAAGGCGCAACGCGCGGCTCTGGATCCATCGTGGCTGGTAGTCTGCGACGAAGTTCGTATTCAGTTTCTTCCTCTTCGTCGCTGTAAAATTCATCGTCGTACTCGAACGATTTTCTATCGTCGGAAGATTTCTTCTTATCGAACAAATGAAAAGTAAACGCGTGAAATGCAAGCCGTAACGTTCTCTTCACGTCTTTTGCGAACGCTGCGGCGGGACCGGCTACGATTGTACTTCCGGCGAGGAGTGCAAGCGTGTTCCCGGTTTGCGCGTCTCGAGTGCAAAACTTGAGCATAATCACGCCAAATACTGAAATGGAGAAGCTGGTAAACTGTTTCCAACCTTTCACGACTTCCCCGCTTCTGTCGTCTACCACCCATTTCTTGACGAACATGACGCCTAAACCGGAAGATACCAAGAAAAATCCAACGACGAGCAGAGCTATGTAAATCGTCTTTGGTTCATCGGGATCGGCGTTGCGAAGGACGCCCCACGAGGCGCGTATCGGCTTAGACATCCCTCTCCAAAGGTACTCTAATACTATCTTCCACTTATCCACGGGCACAAAATGATACGCAAACGTCGTCACGAGCGTTGAACTGATACCGAAAAACGTTCTCGTCGCTCTTCCCGACGGCGTCAGTCTCGTCAATTGGAGAAGGACTAAACAGAGCAACATGGCTGTCGATAAAGACATCGCGGCTATGTAAAAGCACCACGGAGATGTGGCAATGACGGGTGCTAAGGTCATCGAGCTAATACCACCGACAAATCTCAAGAACAGGTTTGAATCAAAGTACTCTCGAACGGTTATTTCATACGTCACCTTCCCATTAGATTTTCCGCCAGAAGGGTTGCATTGCAACACGTACACCGCGCTCTTCTCTTGGAACGGACTCATGTTTGCGACTAAAGTCGATGGAGACTTCTTCGTTGCCTTTGACGAACTGCTGCGACTATTTTTACTACCGTTACTATTACCACTCGTGTGTGCCTCATTTTTCTTCTTCTTCTCCTCTCTCTTCATCTTTAATCGTCGATATTGCCAATTCTTTGCCGTCCTCTTCCCTTCTTCCTCTTCCAAAACGTCTTCCTCTTTCCCAACCTTCAACGCGCACTGATTCGCTTTCACGCTCCCGTCTGCATCTTTCAACGCTACCTCAATCGCATCAAACGTTCTCCAAATGGCATATTTTGGGTATCCCTTGATAAAGAATCGGCTCTGTTCTTCTACTTTATTCCAAGGCACATCTTTCCCTTTGGATGCGATTTTTGTTTCACCACCGCTCCTCCTCCCATCGTCGTTAAAAGAGACGACGACGTTTGAGTCTGTTTCTTGTGTTCCCCCTCCTCTCTCGTCGTAAAGGTTGTTGTTATCATCGCAGAGACTCGTCTCGCACAACGCGAGAAGAGTGAGAGCGAAAACAAACAGAGCGACTCTTCTTCCTCCTCCTCCTCTCATTATTATAGCGCGGCGCTCTCTCGCAGGGTGTATATCTAAGAATACAGTTCCTTTCTTATTAAGAATGCCGATGTGGTGTCTTCCCCTTTTTTTTTGGTGCTGGCGGTTACTGGTCTCACGCAAGTGTCGTCAAAATCGCTCAAAAAAGCAAAATTGAGCGAGGGAGGATTTTGGCCACGCGATGAAGAAGTATCTTTTGTGTGAAGGTAATCCAACAATCGTCATCACAAAGAGCGAGGAGTACATACGACAACTCTCGCTTCCAACGTGCCCCACTCTGAACAGGGAAAAACGTGCGCACGCATTTCACCGAGAAACAAGAAGGCTTTTTACTGTTTGACTTTATTTCCGAACGTTCTCACGTAAAGAAAAATGAGCGGCACGCAAATGATGACGACGATGCGCGCTTCGACGACGATCCGTTGTTGCGCTTCTTCGAATCAACAAAAATCGACTTCCTCGTCGTCGTCTTCGAGAAGAATCCCGAAATCTTCGAGCAATAACATCAGCAACGAAGCCGGTAAAGATGCGTTGCCATCGTCTCGCGCAACAGCTACCGCCGCTGTGTCCTCTGTCGCCGCGTTGAGCAGCGCTGGACCGGCTTTGGCCGATGGGTTGAGTGATTTTCAGGTACCGGATATGTCGTCGGCGATGGCGGAAATGCCAAAGGTGGACTTTAGTGGCTTCGCGTCGAAGCTTAAAGATATCAAAGTTCCGGAAATCGACACGTCTGCGTTCGACGAGTTGAAGGAGAAAGCTTCATCGGCTCTGGATGATGCTACGTCGGCTCTGGATGACTTCGACCCAAACGCTCTTCAAGCGCAACTTCAGTCGAAGGTTTCCGAGATCCAGTCAACTCCGGCACCTGTTACCGTTCCGTCTATTCCAAAACCTTCTGTTTCTGTGACTATTGAAACACCGTCCGCGTCCGTAGAGATGCCTGCGATGCCTGCGATGCCTGCGATGCCGGAAATGCCTGCGATGCCGGAAATGCCTGCGATGCCCGCGATGCCTGCGATGCCGGAAATGCCTGCGATGTCGGAAATGCCCGTATTGCCAGAAATGCCCGCGATGCCGGAGTTGCCAGAGTTGCCTCCTCTTCCAGATCTTCCCTCTGTGGAAGATGTGATGGCGAGCTTCACGAGTGTCATCGATTCCGTGCCTGTCCCGGAAGATCTCCAGCCTTTAGTAGCCGCTATTAAACAAAATCCAGACACGGGCGTTGCCTTGCTTGCTTTCATCTTTGGATCTCCGGTTTTACTTGCAGTATTAGGTGCGGCTTTGCGTGGATACGATGGTGATGTCCGCCCGAAAGCTTGCTATGAATCGCTCGAGAAGAACGGTAACGCAAAGATTATCGACACCCGCTCGGAAGAAGCGATAAGGAACGAAGGCGTTCCCGATTTGAGAGGATCGGCGAGAAACAAAGGGGAAATCGTTCGTGTCGTGAAATTGAACGAGAAAGAACGAAGACAAACGCGCGGCGCGAGACAGATTGAACTCACGATTGCAGCGGAGAAGGTTAAGAAGTTATCTTCGATTGGCTCGAAGTTGTACTTTATTGGTCCAGATGCGAAGGACTTGGCCAAGACGGTCAAAAGTGAAACTTTTGCTCGTAAGTGCTACACTATTTCTGGTGGATTTGAAGGCTACCGATCGTCTGGCTTGAAGTTGAGAAAAGGTGGCTATAAAAAGAACGTTGCCGAGGTTGCTGCCGAGGAAGCGTCGGAGATTGGAAGCAGAGCGACGCGCGCCGTCCAAAGCAGTGTCGGCTCCGTCTCGACGACTGTGAAAACTGCGGACGATTCGATGAAGGTTGTGTACGGGCTCCTCGCGCTCGGCGTTGTGGTCGGAGCGATCGAGTACGAAAAGACGTTGCAATTCATCGGCGTCGTCGGTATCGAATTGACTTTGTTGAACGCGTTCTTGTCGTACGAAAATCCTCTCGATGCGATTTCAGCGTTTGGTAACTTTGTTTCTCCGGTGACGCAGCCGATTACGAACGCGATTGGCGCTAAAGCCGGCGAAGTCGCCAACGAGGCCGTGAGTATTGCGTCGGAAAAAGTGAAGGAATCCGTTAGCGAGATTTCTGTTCCGGAAGTTGATTTGGACCAAATTCCAGGCGGTTCCGGCCTCAAGCGTTCGCTGGAGAAGCGAGGGGCTTCCAAACAGTCCGCGGTCGAAGAGGACGAATAAAAACAAGAACACTTAAAATAAAGAATAAACAGTAGAACGCACAATATTATTACCATAGCAGAAAAGAAGAAGCAATGCATATGATTGAACAATAATTTCACGCATCATATAAATATATCATCTGATCAAATCCTCGCTTTTCTCCCGCGCCTTCTTGGATTTTCCTTTTTCACCCTTTCACAAGCATCCCAAATCTTCTTCTTCTTCATCACAAAATTGAAGCAGACGTACTCTCTCTCTCTGCGATAAAGAGAAGGAAGAGAACACGCACGCATGCACGACTAATATTAAGAGCACGCTCGAGGCGGCACGCACTACGCGCGAGGATGAGAACGCGCCGGTTTACCGCTCTCCTTGTTCTTCTCGTCTTCATCGTCTCCCTCGCGGCTTCTTGTTCCGGAGAAGATGTTGGTGAGCACGTTCCTCCTTTGCCACACGAACAGGATGATGAACACGACCACCATCACCACCACGACGTAACCATGGACGTAACCATGGAAGCGCCGGATGAGTTGTTCGAATACGAAGCGGAGTTGGTGGACGAACGCCTCGAGGAGGAAGAGAATGAGATGGACGAACAATTCTTGAAAAATCAAGAGCAGCAGATTTTACGCGACGGTGATGGCGAAAAGCGTAATATCGTGGATCCTGAAGAAATCTTGGAGCAAGTGGAGGATATCTACGCTGGGTTTGATGAAAAGAAAGGATGGTTATTTGCCAACTACACTTCGCGCGTTTCCACGGAGAAGGCGGTAGATGCGCTTTTGCAAGAAGGACAACGCGCGTTGGATTTCGCAGAACAGAACGATGCACTATTTCACGTTCAGAATAGTCCACATTTTGCAAGGAGTACTAATTTACCGAACGAACAAAGCATTCCTTTAGAATTCGCGCGCTTGTGGATTGCTTCGGAAGCGTTATTCGTGCTAGCTGCGGCGTTGGAAACAGGCACGCTTCCTTTATCCGCCTTGTCGCAATCGCAAAGAGATATGTTTGCCAAGACGAATGATGAACATATTCCATGGACTTTAAAAGCTTTGCGAGCTGCACATTTCGCAGGAAACGACGGAGCTTCGGTAGCTCTCGCAGACAGAGCGCTCATCGGTCGAGGTGGTGTCGCCGAAAATTGTCAAATGGCAGTGCGACTACTGCATCCGCTTGCCGCAAAGCGCGAACTGGAGATTCAGAAAGCAGGTGCGGGTTCTGTTTCTGGTATGCCAGTACAGGCTACGTGGTTGAGAGACCGCGAGCGGGACGCTTCCTGGCACTCCAACGCCATGGAAGAAAGTTTAGCGGAAGAGCATCAAAAAAATTTTGTGGGAGGTGCGGATGATTCGAACGAATTTACGCCTCATGGAAATAGCGGTACGCCGGAAAGCACGAGAGCCGAAGGATACCGAAGATTGATGGGCACAGATGGTAGAGATAGAGACGAGATTGGAGCTTTACAACGTTTTGAGAATGCGGCGCGACGCGGAGATCGTTTAGCCGCCTTCAACGCAGGCTTCATGCACATGAGGGGTACTTCAGAGAATGTTCCCGTGAATGTTACTGCCGCTGAAATATATTTCAAGCAGGCTGGAGATGTGAACGGAGGTGGTGCCTTTAACGGTATCGGAGTCATTTATTACAACAAGAAAGATTTCGTCACCGCAAGACATTGGTTTGAGAAAGGAATGGCAGCGAACAATCCCGATTGCTTTTACAACATGGGCACGTTGCACCTGCACGGACTCGGCAACTTGGAAAGAAATGCCACTCAAGGATTTCTGATGTACGAAAAAGCGTCCAAAAGCGGTCACTGGAAAGCGCCGTTTGATTTGGCCAGAATGCATATGAACGGACAGGGAACGCCACAAAATTGTACGAGAGCTACCCGTTTATTTCGAATTTTCTACGACGAGCGAACGGGATGGGCGGATGAACTAGAGAACGCAATGGCTATGTTAGATGGAGTCGACGAGAATAGAAAAAAACTGAAAGGTGTGCCCCGAGATCCTTTTGGAGCGTTGATTCTGTACTCGCTTTACGCAGAACAGGGAAGTGAAGTTGCAACACAAAATATCGCTTGGATGCTCAGGAAAAATCTCACCGGTATCGAAATACCAAATAGATTTGAACTCGCTGGTTCGTTACTGCGACGCGTCACGCGTTCACCAGGTTTAGCTCCTGAAGCCAACATCGATTTAGGAAACATGCTTTGGAATAAGCAAATCGAAGCTACGCCACAAGATTTTGCGTTGTGTGACGACGAAGAAAGATTTATGGTTTCTCAAGGTCGCGACGCGATCGAAGGTGAATCTGACAACGCCGAACCTACTGGGAATAGTGATGCGAGTGCGATGCATTATAACGCTGCGGTTCACAGATACAGAAGAGCAACAGAAGGGGATTTACAACTTCCGGAAGCGTATCATGCTTTGGCTTGGGCACATTTCACGGGTAAAGGAGAAGGTAAAAACAGTACCGCAGTTCTCTTGCATCTCGACAAAGCGATGGAATTATCCAGATACGACGCGGAAATGTTCCCGAGTATCTTATTCTACGCGTACGTCCGCATCGCTTCCTCTTTCGACGGGTTCATTTCGTTGAAAAGGTTATTCGGTAGATTCCTTTCCTGCATCCTTGATATCGACAGAGATAGCATTGAGAGGTATTACAAAGAGAACTCTACTTTGGTGCACGGGTTCGTGACGATTTTGGCACTCGTCATACCACGTTTCCTCTTTTTTAGATACGCTGCTGCTGCCGCCGCCGCCCAGAATAGATAACTAGGAATAGATGAAATAGATATTATACCGGGATGGTGAACGTAGAGAAATATTTGTATAAAAGAAAATGCTCCACACCCTTCTTTCCGCCGCCACTAAAAGCTACTATTCTAAAATTGTATTTGTTCTTACTTTCTTTTCGTCTCCTTCCTTAGGTCAGGGCGTAAGTTCCTCTTCCATCGCGGTCAACTTATCGTTCGGGTCATCCATCGTCAAATAGTCGTAAGGAGCTTCGATCTGTACGCGCTCAGGTCTTGCCAATTGAATTTTAGCCTTTTTCATGGCTTGGACGAACGATAACCACAACTCAGAACGAATACCGAGGAACTGGTCTTTATTAATGGCTTCGACGTAGAACGAAAACTCCAACATGATTCCATCCGGCGTCACTTCTTCTATAAAAACGCGCCTGTGTAGCGTTTTCAACACTCGCGGATCGTTTTTGATCATCGTTCTAAACGTTGACAGCAATTTGGAGAGTTGACTCGCGTCTTTTAATCTCACTGTCATTTTCTCGTTGAATCTAAACTCTCTTCCTCGTCGAGTGACGTTGATGATTGACATTGCACCGAGTTCAGAGTTTGGAAGTAATATAACTTCTCTCTCTAAAGTTTTAATAGCCGTGCGAAACAAACCAATATCAATGATTTGACCCTCCGCGTAGTTCAACTCCTTCCCTTCTCTTGGAATTTTAACCGTATCGCCAATTATAAATGGGGTCGTTGTGTACAATAAGACGCCCATAAGAGCATTTTCTAATACCTGTTTGGACGCCAAACCGATGGCAATACCGGAAACGCCCCCGACAGTAACTAATGCGCCCAAGTTCAATCCTATTGCTTTGAAACAAAAGATTGCCGTCACGACCCAGGTGATAATTTCCGTCACTCTCTCCGCCCCGTTCACTCTCGCTAAAGTTGCCGGCGCCGCTCCGCTCTTCTCCAACCTACTCCACGCGCTCGAGAAAAACTTCTTCTCCCACGAAAACGTCGCCGCGACCAGGCCGCTCAAAATACACAAATACGTAATCGCTTGCACCGCGTAAATAATTCGAGCGACTTCAAATACAGCAGATCCAATCAATAACGCGCCAATCCCTCTGCTCCCGGAAGCTATCAACAAACCTCTCTCCACCGAACCTGCGATATCTTTAATAATCTCCTGAACTCTTTCGCTGAAACGAAAGAACCCGCTGAACAGAGATAATCGTAAAATCGACCCGAGAAAGAACAATAACGCCGCGTCTTCTAAATACACTCGAATAATTTTATCCGGACTCGGCGCCGGCGTCAAACCGAGAAATCGTCCAAAAGCCTCGAATATAAACTGCGCGACGATAGCGCCCGTTATTTCCGCCGTCTCTCTCGTGTTTATGGCTAAAAAAGCGGCATAAAACGAAAAAGCGCCGACGCATAACGTGATCAGTTTCGTCAACCACGAGTCTTCTTCGGCCAGGACGGGTACTCCCGGGAGTAACGTCCGCGGCGCGTTCTTTCCACCTTTCATAATCTCCGTCCCTCCCTTACTCGAAGAAGAAGACGAGGAAGAATCATCCAAAATGGTATCCATGGAATACATATCGTCAGAGGTTGCGTCTGCTGGTGCTTCGCGCGCTATTATTCTTTCTCGAATTTGTCCTCCTTCTTCTCTTTCCCTTTGTCTTCTTTGTCTTCTTCGTGTTGATGAAATTGTGTTCGTTAGAGAGGCGGCGAAAAAAAGAGTGACTTTGTCATCTTTCTCGTAATTGTTGTTTCCTCTTCTTCTCCTTTGTGTTCTTCTCTTTAACGACGACGAGAGAAAGGCTCGAGAGTAAGAAGAAGAACAGAACCGTGATGATGATGATGATGATGATGATGATGATGATGTCGAGCACACACCGCGCGACGACGATTGCATCGCTCGCGTGTTTGCTGTCATCATCGTCCCGGTCGTGGTGGTCATTTTTTTAATGGAGAGAGATGTGAGAGTGTGAAAACCTCTCTCGACATTCCCCCATTCATTTTTTTGCAAAGGAAGCTTCTAGAGGATTTGCGCCAAAATTTGCACAAAATCGCAAGCCAAACCACATAATTTCATTCATTTTATTGCTTTCGCGCCATAATAGTAGTAGTAGTAAATGATGATTATGTTTACCTCTACTTCCCTCTCATCAAAATCAGCCTTGGCGCAGAGAGGAGCACCACGGACGACGACAAGAGCAGCGTCGAAACCGTGTTGTTGTTCAACTGCGACTGCGACTACTGTTGAGAAGAGGAAGAAGAAAATGATGAAAATGATGACGACGACGAGAGGAAGAAGAGGAAAAGGAATGTTGAAATCATCATCATCAGAAGAGTCGTCGAAAGTTGCGATTGAAGACGACGACGACGACGACGACGACGACTTTTTACAGTTTCTGGAAGACTCCATGGAAGTCGCGGCTGGGGAGAAAAGAGATGACGATTGGATCGGCGAACCAGGCTCGGCCATGCGAGGCGAAGAGTTGAGGAAGTTAGTGTTGAAACGATACGGAAAGTTGTACGACACGAGAATTTGTCAGAGACGAGATTCGATGAATAAGTTGCAGTTGTTTTTACAAATAATGTGGAAGTTTGTCGGACAGAAGAGTTTTCCGATGACGGAGGCGGAATACATCGAACAAACCGACGCGGTGGCGGAAATATTGACCATGAAGAATAGGCAGGATTTAGTACGCGCGAACTTACCGATTTGGCCAAAATGGCCGAAGATGGATACCACGGGAGCAAACGCGGTCATGATTCCTTTGGACATCGACGAAGAGGATCTAACCATTGACGGCGAATAATAAATAGTAAACGAGTCTGTCTGTAGTAGTTGGTAGAGCTAAATGTGTTGTATATCTTCTCGTAGGTATTAATAAAGTGTGTTTGGACTCTCTCTCTCTCTCTCTCTCTCTCTTCTAGTGCGCTGTGCCCGTCGCCGCGACTTTCAAGTTTGGCAACACCTCCAACCCGTCTCTAATCTCCAGTAACTCTATCTGCTGCTTCACGCGAGCTAATCTCGCGTACAACGGCCTCGCGTGTTTTTTATCCGCTTTGCTCGCGACTATGTTATTCATTTTCATCAACCTCGCGTCGTACGCTCGAAGTCTTTTTTTCAAATTGCTCTTCTCTTGTAACAACCCCTCTCGACTCATCTGTCTTACGCTGGTTGGATATAACGCTTCCAACGCGCTTCCGCAACATCTCTCGGACTCTGCTCGCATGGAATCAAAACAAGACGGGTCGAAGAGAAACTCCGAGATGAATTCGTCCGAGAGTAATTCTAGAGTGTAATCTCTCGCTAATACATCTTCTTCTTCTTCTTCTTCTTCTTCTTCGATACCATTCTCATCATCTTTTTCCAACGTTCTTCTCACATCATCATCGTCGCTTTTTCCACTACTACTCTTACTCTTACTATTACTCTCGCTTTTACGACGAAGAACTGAAATATTTTCAAAATTCTTCCCGCCTCGTTTTGTTCCTTCTAATTCTTCTTTATACGACGACGACGACGACGCAAAATCATCGCGAAGACTGATATTATTCGTGGCGTCGCGAAGCATCAGATAGGGGAAGAAGAATTTTTTGTGCGGGGGGCTGTCGAGTTCATTTTTTTTTTGAATTTTTTCTCGTGCATGCTCTCGTTTGCCCCACACTCTTCTTGGATTTAAAAAAACGCTCGAAAAACTCTTTTCAATTTAATTCAGAGATCTCCAAACACATTTTTGCGCCGCGAGAATACTTACTTACTACGCGCATTTATAGAGTACCCACCAAAACAACGTAGTAGGAAGAAGAATATCACGCAAAAACGACGATGGTGTCCTTCAACGCGAGAAACAGAGAAGAAGAAGACGACGATCACGATTTTGATAAAAAAAAAACCGATCAGGAGGAAAAATTCGCATGGCAGGAAAACTTGCGCGAGGACGATCCGTGGAAACACGTGAAAGATATCAAAGGGGATTTGCATTACCGAGTGTTGTCGATTCCTCGAAACGCGACGATGAGAGAGATTAAAGCGGCGTATCGGCAAAAAGCGCGCGAACATCATCCGGATAAAGGCGGTTGCAGCGAAACGTTCGATAAAGTGCAAAAAGCGTTCGAGACGTTGTCCTGTCCCAAGAAACGAGAGCAGTACGACAGGTTACAACACGTGACGCAATATCGGTACATACCGGGCGTGACGCAAAGAGCAGTCGGAGGAGAGGATTTACTGTTGGACGATATCGCCCGATTAGGGTTAGAAACAGACGCGAGCACGCAGTTGGTGGTGTTGTGCGAGGTGTGCGGGAGACCGTCGACGAGAGTGTGCATGTGCTCGTTGTATTATTGCGATTTTTGCGAACGGAAGCAACACTGGAAAGGCGAGTTTGGTTTGCACTGGCCAGTGACGCAGAGCGATCGTTTGAAGGTGGATTTGGCAAAAAAAGAGTTGGAGGAGAAGAAAAAAGAAGACGCGAGGAGATACGAGTTGGAAGATCCAAACTTCAGAGATCCGGCGTCTTTGAGAGAGATTCGCGAGTTCAAAGAACACGCCGCGGAGATTTACGGCGTGAGGAAACGAGATCAAACGAGGGTGTTCGATATGCGTTTGGCGAGATATTACATGTGGGCACAGACGACGCGTCATGTATACGTCGCGATCATGTTACCGACTGGATATAAAGATAAAGAGCTGCACATGGACTTCAGAGGGCAAGTGTTAGTGGTTCAAAGCGAAGACTCGCCTCCGGTGGTGGAAAGACACCTCGCGTTTCAACCGTCGCGCGAGTTTCCCGTGCAAACCATGCAAACGGAGGATAAAAGATTTTTCGTGCTCTCGATTCCGAAAAGCAACATGGGAGAAGATATCAAACAGTGCTTTGAAGGTGATCCAGACTACGCGCGATGCATGCAACCGCCGTATACTTTACACGAATCAAATACTGAAGTCATCATGGAATTTGAACTGCCGTTTTGGATCGACGAGGAAGACGTTCGCGTGGACATTACGAAACGTACCGTTCGCGTTCGCGTGACGAACGAAATCGATACGATACGTCATTTCTGGTGGAAAACGCAAGGGCACGAAGAGTTGCGCAAGAACTGGGAAGCAATCGTTCCTGAAGAGTGCGCGTGGTCTTTAGACGACGAAAGCATAAACTCAAAAGGCGAAAAATGTCGCCTTTTGATGATTTGCCTCGCAAAGCCTTTGCCAGATCAAGAAGAGAAAGAATATAAGAAAAACTCGCGCCAAGATAACAGATTTGCATTGGCAAAGTGGGTTGACACTTCAACAACCCAAGAGTCCGGTGTCCGATTCTTTATCGAAGACGAAGACGATTTCGATCTCGAGTCGTTGCTCATATCGATGGTGTTTATGGAAACGGGCTCGTCTTTTGTACCCGTCAAACCAGAATACGCGTATCGCGCACCGTTCGATACTTCGAAAACAATAAAAGACGTAAATTTACTCCCGAAAAGAGTAAAAACGTTGCTGGATAAGATGCTAGACGGAACAGAAGTGTTTGAAAAGAACGAAGAAGAAGGAAGAGGAGAAGGAGGGAACCTCGAGGCGATTGCGAACGAATAAAAAAAAGACAAATTGAGACATGCCGACATTGAATGTAATTCAACTCGCTAAAAATGCGTACTAATAACACTAAATACTAAATATAACTAATAAGATGAAGCTAATGATCCTATTGTACTAAAAATCTGGAATGTCTTCATCCGAAAGCTCATCTTCATCCTGCCAAAAGTTTCCTTCCGCTTCAGAATCAGATTCGCGTTCTTCAAAAAATCTGTGTCGATCCGCCACACCAGCGGAAGATAAAAATCTTTTATCGTCAGTATTGCTCACCAGTACTTCTTGATCTAATCCAATATACGTGTCTGACATGATAAAGACCGTGATATCTGTAACACTCATACCTCGTGGAAAGTTATCAATTTTTAAAACTGCGTCAAAGGTGTCTGCATACTGAGCTCGGCGCATTGCCACGAGTTCGCCGGTGCGCCTCTTTTCCCCTAACACGATCCACCAACCTTCGTCTTTCTGTTTCGGAAATCTCGGCGCATACGCCCTAGGTGCGGTTTTACGTCCCGATTTCTTACCAGAACGTTTCAACGATACTTTCACAGAAACGTTGCGACGTCCATCGCTGCTGTTGACTTTATCTTCCACTAAAGTGGCTTTCACGTCTAACAGCGGGAGGTTTGCGCAGACGTTGTAAATCGCCTCACTTTTAGATTTCGAGAGACCAGCCTTTGACATAGCCTCAAAGAATGCGCTCTTGCGGTGAATAGCCAGAAACACGAGCTGTGGAAGACACGTTATCTTTGAAAAGCGTTCCAATTTAGAAACCTCCTCGTCGGCAATTTTTGGTAATAGGAGCAAAGAGTTGTCGTTTATGGAGAGCCCTTGAATAATCATTTGCGTCAAGTTCATTATTGATAACGCTGTCGACAACCATCCAGCTTCGCTGACTATTTCCGTCATAGCTTGCAGAATTCTTTGCGATTGGTCGAGTACAGACTTCGTATCCGTATGGTAATCCGACATTGGTAAAGGAAGTCGTAAAAAGTGCGCCTGGAAGAGTAAAGAAGCCTTGACGTGCGGGTCGTCGTACGCTCGTCGATCGACTTGATAACCTCCAGCTTTGAGGACATTTATCGCTAAATCTGCGTTTAACTTATCTTCGTTATGACGAACCGGGATTTCATCGTATTCTGCAACATCACACAAGGTTGTCAAAACATCCTCTAAAGTGTTCGATTTCTTCAAACGTTTGGAGAAAACAGCCATGGTTTTGAAATTTAAGTAATAGAAACTCGCAATTCTGCCGAGCATTAAAGGTTTAATGGAATCATCTTCGTCGTTAATAGCGAGACATTTTGCACTCGCGAGCGTTTCCATGGTGTTTTCAACCATTTCTGATAGGTATGAGTTCACGGTTTCGTGATTCGTATCCTCGAGGTTGTAATAGGTTGGATTTTTCATGGCGCGACGGAAGAAATACGTCCACGTTAGGTAATCCACGGCGTCTTGCTTCGATTTTATAGCTCCACCAACGACCTCGGCGTTGAAGTGATCTTCTAAACATTCATTAAAGCTTGATTCCACTGGAAATGGTTCGTACAAGAACTTTTTGTAAAAATTCTTCTTCGGTTCGTGTACGAGAACGACGCAACAGCCGCTTTTATCAAACTGCGGACGCCCAGCTCTCCCCATCATCTGCAACACATCGGTGATGGGAAAGTCTTGGTAACGTTTTGTTTTCCCGTCGTAAAACTCAGTTCCTTTAATAACAACCAAATGCGCTGGTAAGTTCACGCCCCAAGCTAGAGTAGATGTCGACACCAACACTTGAATTTTACATTCTGCAAATAACTGCTCCGCGACGCCGCGATCTTCCGGGGAAAGACCCGCGTGGTGTAAACCAATACCGAATTGCAACGTATGCTTCAAAGCTGGATCTTGAATCTTCGCGATTCTTTGCTCCAGTTCTTGACTGTTGCAGTGCACAAAAGCATCTGGATTCTCGTCAGCAGCTGCGTAGGCAATCAAATCGAGCGCCGTCAATCTCGTTTGTCTTCTCGAGGAGACAAATACCAACGCCGGTTTCAGAGGCGAGTGCGTTCGAATCGCCGCGTAGGTGGGTTTATTCATAGAAAGCATGCGAGGACAATAAAACTTCCCTGGAAAACCTTGAATGTGACATTCGAGTGGCACTGGACGAACAGATGGACGGAAGTTAAACAAACCTTTATCGTTCTCGATACCAAGCCAGTCCCCTAAATCTCTTGCGTTTGCCAAAGCGGTCGATAATCCGACGATGCGAATTTTCGATTTTGTTCGCGCGGAAATATAATTCATTCTAGAAACGATAGCTTCCAAAATTGGTCCGCGATCGGCACCTAAAAGATGAATCTCGTCAATAATGACGAGTTTGACTTTGCTAACGTAAGAGCGGGACTGCCAATTTCGAGAAATACCGTCCCATTTTTCTGGAGTTGCGACGATGATATCCGCACGTAGTAACGCACGCAAATCCGGTGTATAATCGCCAGTAAGTTCTACCATCTTCTTATTCACAGTTGGACAGAAGTACTTCTTCCAATCATCCACGCGCTCGCGAACGAGTGCTTTCAAAGGCGCGATGTAGACAACCTTACTCCCTGGCGGTTCATCTCGAAACATTTTTAGAATTGTAAGTTCCGATGATATCGTTTTCCCCGAACCCGTAGGTGCTCCCAAAAGAACGTTGTGGTTCGTATGGTACAACGTGTGAAATGCTTGCGTTTGAATCGCGTTGAAATGTGTAAATTTCTTTTCATAGAGGGACTCATACGTCGGATTATTGAGCGCGGATCTTGGAAGCGGTTCCAAATCGAGTAGCTCAGTATTCGGCGGCGGTTCCGTCGGTAAAACAATGTCCTCTAAATCGAGTTCTAAGAACGATTCGCATCCTAACCAATACAAATGCGTTGCCCTTAAGAAGTATTGGGGCGGTCGTGGATCAAAAATTGGAATGGTAAACGCCAACGTCATTCTACCTTCTTTGTATTGCTTTTTGCTCAAAGTGAAAGTCTCCGTGTGATAAATGTGCTCATTCACGGGATCCTCCACCCAAATCAACCATTGTTGCGCTTGCCCGTGAACTTCATCTCTCCACATGAACTCAGGCGTAAGAGTTGCGGAAACTCGAAGCACAGAGCGCGTGATCGGCCGAACTACAGCTTCAAGATTGACGTGAGGGAGTTGTTCGACGCAGCGTTTCACTTGCGCTCCAACGACAGCATTGAGTCGCAGTAAATCACCAACTTCCTTTGCACTCATATCGATCAAGCGATCGACGGTGGCATCCTTCTCTTCCAGCTTATAGATTGTCTCTGGCTTCAGAGTATTTTCGAACTGACGTAGTGGTGAGTGGTGTGGCCATAATCTTCGATCTACCGCTTTTGAAAGCGTTAACAGTGTTTCTGCCAGCGATGGCCATCCACGCTTAAGCATGAGCTCGAACAAAGCGCGACATATTCTGCTGGCATTTTGAGAAATGTAACTTGAATCTGCAACTAATGAAAACGATTCTAATCGCTTCCGAGATACGTATACTTGCAAGAGTAAATTAACCTTGGCAATTTTATCGCTCATGTCACCTTTAATCTCAATCGGACAGGCGGAACGACGGTTTCTTCGAAGTGCCTCGAGTTCTGGCATTTCATCTTCTCTCGGCGCGATATTTTCAAACTCAGAGGAGTGCGAGATTACGTGCAACACTTCTGGCAAGGACATGTGTCGATTCATCATCTCTTCGAACAATTCCATGGAAGTAACTTTGATGTAGAAGTGCGACGCGATGCGTCCAGCTTCGGTTTGATACAGTTGGCCTGATTGTTCGTCGAAGCGAATCATCTTAGCCTTGTGTAGCTTTCTCGCTGCTGTTTTAATCAAGTTTCTCCGATGCTCGATGAGCCCGGGATCCAAGCGAACTTCATCCCATGTCAAAGCATATCCGAGTGGATTTTGCTCCATTCTCGTGTGTAAGTAAGAGTAACTCAACCACTGCGCGCCTTCGCGGACATTCGTTACGGTTCCTAACACAATTTCGGCGTTCAAATTATCCGCCAAACACTCGATGAATTGCGACTCAATCGGAGTGGAGTGCGTCAACATTGCAACATATTTCGTGAGCTTCTTATGTTCGGTGATAATGACACCCTCACCACTGGTATCGAAACCCGGCCGACCTGCTCTGCCAAAAATTTGCTGTACATCTAGAACACCAAGGTCCTTAAAACCTCCCGCACTCGCGTCGTAGAGCTGCGTTCCCTTGATGATGACTTGATGGGCGGGTAAGTTTACCCCCCATGCTAAAGTTGCCGTACATACTAATACTTTGATCACACCGGCGGCAAACATTTGCTCCACTAACGTCCGATCTTTTCGAAGCATCCCAGCGTTGTGACAGCCAAAACCTTTAAAGAATAATTCTTTCATCTCTTGGTTTCTTGATCGCGACACTTCTCTAGCGAATATCGATTTCTCCTCGTGTGTGTCGTTCTCAAACAACTCGAGTTCGCCTTCTTCTCCCGCTATTTCAGCCAACTGTCGCGCTGTTTTTACCGTATCCTTTCTTGAATGCACAAAGACCATCGCCTGTTTACCCTTACGAAGTGCCTCGCACGCTTTCTTAAAAGCTATTCGAATAGTCACATTCTGACGTTTCATTGCGTTTGTCTCTGAAACGCCAATGAAAACTTGTGTGAGCGGAATCGGTCTGTACGATTGGTCAAATACGAACAAGCCTTTACCTTCGGTGACACCTAAAAACCGCGCAACATCTCTCGGATTGGGCAAAGTTGCCGACAAACCGACAATTCGAATCATTGATTGCGTTTGCTCGACTTGACGACGCGTTCGCGCCACTAGAGTTTCAATGACCGGTCCTCGCTCGTCGTTCAATAAGTGCACTTCATCGATAATAAGGAGTCTGAGAGTGGAGGCTACGGAAACTTCACCACCTTTTCGCGTGATGACGTCCCATTTCTCTGGCGTCGTAACAATAACGTGCGTTTCTTCTAATTCTCTCTTGGAGAGCTGCGTATCGCCAGTTAGTTCTCGACACACCATCCCCAATTCGTCGAGTCGCTTCTGAAACGTCCGCGTGACTTCAGCCGCCAATGCCTTCATCGGCGCCACGTAAACAATCTTGAAATCGTCGTGTTCGTGCAAGCAATTATTCTCTTCGTCAAAATGTTTAGCTATTTCTTGCATCGCGCATAGCATAGCAATATTCGTCTTTCCTGCACCAGTAGGTGCGCATACAAGAACGTTCTCGTTCGACGTATACGCGCACTCAAAAATTTTGGACTGAATACGATTAAATGTCTGAATACCTTTGAACGCAGTTTGAGCCCAAGCCGGGAGATAAGACACAGAAACTTGTAATTCACCGTCTGCCACGGCGTCAGGGATACGCGCAGGTACGTAAATTTCTTCGTAACCTTCCAAGACTTTACGAGTCGTTCCCGGCGGCAGAGCTTTTTTTCCGCCGTCTGTTCCGAGACCTAGTCCGCGCAAACTGTTCAGAATGTCATCCACACTTCCCGGCGCGGCTTCGTTTCTGTTCGGTAGCGGTAACAAATCGTCGCAGAAAGCGCCATAACCAAGTCCAGAATCGTTCGTAAACCATTCTAACAAATATTCTCCATGACCACCAGCAGCGCGTCGTTTATTCCTCCGTTCTTCTTTCTTTCGGATTTTCTCCATCGCGACGTCCGTCGTTGATCGAACGGAGACGGCAGATTTACTTTTCGCATAATCATCCTGGGCAGATTCTTCTGGATCAAACGCTTCTTTTAAAGCTTGCAGCCGTCGTCTGATGGCATCCGCAAGTTGACCTCGTCTTTCGCAAACGCTCGCGACGAGATCAAATCCACCGTCACCGAGTAAATCGAACAACTCAGATGCAACCTGGTCGTCGCTGCTCGAAGTGTTCAAGCACACGCGACAGATATTTCCGCAAATATCCGTCCAACCTGCAAATGCATCTGAATTCTGATTGTTTTCTCTAAATATTTCGCATTGTTCGCGAAGCCAAGATAGAATTGAGCCAGAGCCGGCTTGAAGAGAAGTTGACACCTCGCTCTCAGTACCTAATGCGTCCAGCTCGTGGAACGAAGGAGTCCTCGACCGTTCTAGCTCTAAAGATGCGAACGCATTCGCGCTATCTAAACCGCGCGTCATATTCGATAAAATTGTAGATTCTAAGCCACTGGATATTTGGTCGCAGTGTTGATTACTGCTGTCAAAGTCATTCGCTCCGTAAAATCTCGGTGGCACGAAAAACATATCCTCCCCGTAATACGTCTCTTTTTTTCCCCCTACTCCCATCGACGTGCCATTCAAATCGCCACCAGTACTACTCGTGCTTCCTACTCTTCTTAGTGCGTTTGCGCTTTGCCAAAAATCTTTCCATCGCTGCGCGGCTTCACCGGTTTCGCTCAACACGCCCCCTAGTCTCGCTTTCACAAAACCAAAAGCTTCTCTCTCGTTTCCCCTCCTTTTCCCTTGCACTTTCTTTCTCTCCAATTCCGGCGCGTTCGAATACTCAACGACATCTTCTAAATCTGCCTCCAACTTCCAATCTACATCGCAATTCGTTGCCACCGCTGCATATAAATCTGCCGGCGCTTCTAAAAGTTCATCCGGCGAAATCAAGTCATTCTCCAAACGCAACAACTGTATCGACGCGTCCGCGACTAAATCGAGCGCGAGCCTCGTCTCCTCGTCAAAATCCTCCAAAGAAGAAGACGAAGTTTTCAAAGCTACATCAGATAACTTCAAAAGTGCCAAATCTCTGTTCTTGGTCGCTTTCTTCGCGGTTTGCCGAAAGGACAAGGATGGTGATGATGTCTTTGTCGTCGCGCTCCCTATTTGCTTTGCACGAGCCACGAACGCTTCATCCACATCGCTCACGTACCAATATCTATCGATACTATCATCGCTTCCATCGCCACTTTTGCCTCCACACCGCGCTCGCAAAAATGTCGTCAGACGCGGCGGTGGTCTTCGAGAGGAAGAGGAGGAGGAGGAGGAGGAGGAGGAGGAAGTTGATAATGGTGCCATCGCGTGTGAGGCAGAGGAAGAAATCACCTAGATATTGAAAAGATGCACTTTCATCTTCATCCGCGCTTCACTCTTCTTCCTTATCATCATCCTTCTTCTTTCGAACTTGTACTTGAGGCACTGCATCTTTATCTTTCTCTTCTTCTCCTTCTTCTTTTGTGCTTTCTTCGGGGAAGCGCGAGTGTGATTGATCGCTCAAACACTTTTTGTTTTGAGTGTGACGCAAATGCGAGAGGGTTCTGCAAAGTCCCCATACTTTTTGAGCACGACGAACGAAACCACTCAGGACGACTTCTTAAGAACATGTCTTCTCGAAGGAACGCCAGCGAGAGCGATAAAGACGAGACATCGAGCGCGTCTCCCTCTTCTAGTCCTTCTACCGCTGCTGCACTCGAAGGCATGGCGGAAGCCATCGAAAAAGGAGCGCATCTCCCCTCCGTGGATGAAAGAATAAAACACGCTTTAGAATGTCCTTGCGTGAAACCATTGAGAGATACGTCGTGCGGAGAAGAGTTCGACATGGCGTTGACGTGTTTTATGAAAGCAGACGAAGCGACGAGAGCGAGCGATTGTGCGGACAGGTTCGTGGCGTTGCACCAGTGCATGGTTAAGCATAGCGAGGAGTTTAAAGAATTCGCGGAGGAGCTGGTGAAACATAAAAACGTCGAAGGTCCAGCGCAAGTGTAATGTGTTCATACGCAGGAGGAAGTTTCTAGCAAGAGATAGATAGATAGATTGAGAAAAATACGCAGGTATATTTCGATGGAGTATGATAGTGATAGTGATATAGTGCGGTAGTGGTAGTAGTAGTAGTAATAGTTTGCAATTCATTAAATGATATTTGTTGTTGTTGTGTTTCGAACGTCGTTTACAACGAAAGCGTCATCCACTGCGCCGCTTTTGCCGATACCGACGCCTTGGCCGTTTTCAGTTTAGCCGCTAAAAGAGCGTCGGCAATCGTAAACGTACTTCCACACACGTAATCGTTCGCGCCTTCCAACGCTTTTTCGACTCTCGTGACAACCTCGTCGACGTTGGCGTGATGGAACAACTCAATAAGAGCTTCGCACTTGGCGTTGTCCTTCGCGGCGGTTGGTAACAACGCGAGACTGGACGCTTGCGTCATCTTCGCGAGATATCTTGCAATAGCCGTAGCTGACGTCAACACAAAATCACCGTCTGCGATCATAGCCGGACCAACGATGTTTTCTGGGTCTGGAAACAATCCTTTCTCTTCCTCCGTGACGTCCACGGCGATGGATTTTTTCGTCGCCGTGGTGTCCGGAAGCTTTGATAGAATCGATTCCAAAGCCATGGACCCGGCACAATCGCCAGCGTTGACAAAAACGCTCAAAGAATTCGCGGAATCCGCACCATTCACTCCACCAAACAACGGTGCCGGCGCCGGTGAAACCGCTACCAAACGTTTCTTCTTGTCTAACTTGCTCACGAACGGAATGAACTCGATGCCGCACATCCAAGGGCGCAACGCGGGAGGTACCACCAACCCGTCTGGGGTTTGCCAGTTCTCCAACAAGCAACACAATGATCTCTCCGTAGCAGTTAACGTCGAATTCAACAAGTGCACGTATGACTTGGTCTTTTCCGGGCCTTTCTGCGGAGCGCCGTAACGAATTTCCAATCGTCTGGATTGGTAATCTGTACAGTTCGAGCAAGACACCAACTCTCGGTGAGTTCTAGAGGACGGAAACCACGCTTCTAAATCGTACTTTTTCGCCGCGGCGTCGTTTAACTCGCCGGAAACTATGTTCACAACGTTATACGGAATGTTCAAAGATTGGTAAAAAGCCTCTGCGTTTCCAATCAATCTGTCCATTTCTTCCCACGAAGCGTTGCCTTCCGGCGTCACGGCTACGAATTGTTCAACCTTCTCGAACTGATGCACGCGAAAGATACCGAGCGTATCTCTCCCGTGACTCCCAACCTCTTTTCTGAAACACGTGGAATACCCAGACAAACGAATGGGTAAATCCTTCTCGTTCAACCATAACTTTCTTAAATACGAGCAGCACGTTTGTTCGCTAGTAGCGATTAAATACTTATCGTCACCTTCTCCGGTCACTTTGTACAACTGCTCGTCGAAATCGGCTAATTGCGCGCACTCTGCCATTCTGTCTTTTCTCATAAAAAATGGCGTCGCTAGCGGAGAATGCCCTCTCGCCGCCAAAAACGACAACGCGTAGTTAATCATCGCTTGGTTCAACAACACCCCGGCGCCTTTCAAATAATACCCTCTCCCTCCAGCCACGTCTGCGCCTTTCTCCAAATCTGCAATATCCAACATTCCAACCAAATCTACGTGATTCGGTAAATCCTCTTCCATTCTTCTTTCCCCCCACGTCGCATGCACCGTGTTAAATTCCTCGTCGTTATTCACCGGCACCGAGTCGTGGACGATATTCCCAATCTTCAATAACAACTCGTTCGTTTCCTGTTCCAAAGTCTTCTCCAGCTCCACGGTGTCTTTTCTAAGCTGGTCCACTCGCTTCACTTCTGGCATCAACTTTTCCGCCTCTTCCTTCTCCCCTGCTTTCATCTTCAACGCCACCGCTTTGTTCGCTTTGTTAAAATCCGCATTCAGCTTATCGAGATCGAATCGAACCGAGCGCCATTGCGCGTCTTTTTCGATGCACTGGTCGACAATTTCCACGGACTTGTACCGACGTTTTTGCGACTCTTTCACGACATCCTGTTTAGATTCAGTAATATTTCGCGCGCACAGAAGAAGTGAATATTATTAATACTCGTCAGTCCTTGATATCAGAAAGAGAGAGAGCTAATAAAAACGAGACGAATAAAAATCCATGTCGGCGCTTTTTCATCAAAAATCGTCTCCAATCATCATCGCACGACGTAAACGACGACGGAACGACGAAGAACAAAGAAAAACATCGACAAAAACAACGAGCAGCGAAAGAGGTATATTAAAAGTGGTCGCAACAAAACGCACCGGGTCGCCGCCTTTCTCCGGTCTCAGTAAGTTTATATCGAGCATATTTTTGTTTTGAGCGTGGTTTTCTGTGGTGTGTTTTTTTCTTAAAACACTTTCATTTGGGGGAATAAAAAAAGGGTTCGTCGTTCACTCCTTTAAGCAGTCGTCCACCCCTCACACGTTGCACAGTTTTTGCGCGCATACTTAATAATAATGTCGAAACCGTCGAGGTACTCCAATCGCGTGCCTACGACTCGTACTACTACTGCTGCTGCTGGTGCTACTATGAGTACGTATGCGAATAGTATTATGGTGGAGAAACCTTTATCCTACGAAGGACCGTGCCACCGGTGTAACAAACTCGGGCACCAGGCGAAGGATTGTTCGAAACCTCGGATATGCGGGAAGTGCGGGCAGAAAGGACACGTGGAGAGAAACTGTGATAACGATAATAATTATAGCAACAACAACAACAACGCGCATCATCAAAAGAAGAAGCAGCAAAAGTATCGCTCGGTGTGTAAACGATGCGGTCAGAAAGGCGGACACTCTTCGTCGAGATGTCCGAACGTTTCCAGGTGTAAAATATGCACGGAAAACCACGAGACGAGAGAGTGTCCGAGAAATTTAGGCGGGACCGTGAGTAAGAAAAGGAGAGAGATTGAGGAGCAGCAGTCGTTCGTGGAGCAGAAAAGACGAGCGGTGATGATGGAGGAGGTTGGTGGTGGGAGAAGAGGCGACGGCGTCGACGAGGCGACGGGCGGCGACGACGGCGCCGAGAAACGATTACGAAAAGGAGGCGTCCTCGCGAGGAAGAAAGTGAAACTCGTTCGCGTACAGAAGATGAAGCCTCCGTCGTCGGCATTTGAACAGGCGAAGGAAGGCAACAAGTGCGTGCCGCTCGTTGATTACGCTTCGTCCTCGGATGAATGATAGAATTTTTTTAGAGCAAAGCTTCTGCTTTAGGGAATAGTAAATAGCTTCCGAAATTGTGAGAGAAATAGATGCACGACGCAAACACACGTAGACGGTGATGATGATGATACCTAATACATACTACTAACAACAGAGTTTACACTCAATCCCTCTCTTCTCGATTTTATCTGTCGACTATTTTATATTCTACTAGTATTTTGATGCGCGTCAATCGAAACATCGATTTCACGCACGAACGCGATCCTTGTTCTCTCCTCTCTCTCTCTTCTAAATCGCCATCAACTCTCCAAAAGCTCTCATAAACACCACGGACCCGAAAAAGATGGCCGCCGAGCGCAGTAACTCCACGTTCGCTCTTCGCACTTCCGGCGACGCGTGCGTGAACTCTCTGTCGATGATGTCTTTGACCCCCATTTTTGTTTATTCTTTTGAAGCACTTTTGCGCGTAAAAGACGAGAGAATTTGTGTGGAAGTTGTTCCAACATAATTAGTCCACACTGCTATAATATAGACAGTTACACTGACACACACTGACACCACGAAAGAGAAAGCGCGCGAAATAGCTTTTCATGACGACGACGGAGGAGGAGAAGTCTTCTATTTCTTCTTCGTTCACGGAAACGCTCTCCACAGACTTCATCTCTCGGGAAGAAATCGAGTCCATGGCGAGAACGCAAAAAGAAGCCGTCCAAAAGTTGCAAAACGCGAGTAAAAAACTCGACCTGTTTACGCATAAATCGAAAGAGAACATGGCAGACTCGAAGGAAAAACTCGCCGAAGCGGACGAGAGTTTACGAAATATAGCGGAAGATTTGAGGTGCATACACGGGGTGTGTGCGCGCGTGAAGAAAGGGTTGAAGAGTGCGAGTCAAGCGAACCCGAGAGTAGTTTGAGAGAAGAAGGTTGTTAGATACTCAGAGAGAATTTTAGAACTTAGTATTAGTACATGTAGCTTTATTTAGATCTTATACACGACGGCATTTCGGCCTTTGAAAGGTAAAAACGTAACTTTGATATCCTTATCTTTGCGGAGTAAGTAATCGACAAACTCCTTTTGCGTCGTGACCGTCCCGCCGTCTTCGGTGAATCTCTCTGGAAACATGGTCGGGAAGACGCAGCAAGGGACCACGGCGAAGGATTTGTTCAGTTCGAGAGCGGCGTCGACGATGCTTTCGGTGGCTTGGTCAGAATGTAAACCAACCAGGACATCCGCAGACTCCAGCTTATGTCGAGTTCTTTCGTTGACGCCCCAAAATTCTTCTCGCACGTGCTCAAACGTGGAGAGCGCATATTCTTCTTCTTCTTTCGCGTCTCTTAAAATTGGAGGAATTTTTACCGCTCGCTTCGGAAATGTTTCTAATTCTTGATTCTTATCGTATTTTGTCTCGTAATACGACTGATAATCAGGAGTATCAACTTTGCCGTCGCCGAGATTCGTGTACGCCAAAACGCGCTTCTCGTGTTGTTTCAATCTTTCCTCTTCTTCCTCGTTGGCGACGAGCATCCAGTTTTCTAATCGCAACCACTTCTGAACAGATGACGCGTTATTATCATCATAGCTATGTTTATTATCGCTATCGCTATCTCTATCGCTATCGCTGCTGCTGCTGCTACTGCTATTTCTGCTATCGACGCTTTGTAATGCTCTTCGACGAGCGTTCTTAATCTTGGCTTGAATCTTCGTCAACGCGACACACCTCGGTTCCCAGAGAATGACATTCTTCCATTTTTCCACGTTGAGTTCATAGGATAACGTTCCTGAACCTCCAGCGACATCTACGAAAGTTTCAGCTTCCGGAAACGTTTCGCATAAAAACGTCGCGAAGAGACGCTCTGCTTCGGCTTTATTCTTTTTATTCTTCGCGTGGGCCTCTTGTTCTCCTTCCACGTACGCCGTCTGCGCGGCATAGCTTTTTCCTCTCTTCGAAGCGTTCACTCTACTTTGCTGCATCGCTTCGAGCAAATCGTCGTTCGCGTAGTGTCTTTTCGTACATAACGGGTCGTTGCACTCGGCGCCCAGTATAAACGTGCGACAGACCGACGGCGATATCAACGCCGCCGCAGTCCCATTGGGAGGAGTCGAAGATGACGAAGCGCCAGATAAAGACGAAGAGGAAGTGTTCTTACCATCCAAATCCGCCAAAAACTTTCTCGCGTTCACGACCATCGACGCCGGCGCCATATCCAATAACTCCGGCACATCTTCCGTTTCTACGTACACCCCTTTCGTCCTTTCGCCTCTTCTCCCGCTCGCGTCGTGGTCGTATTCTTTTCCTCGAAAACGAACAGTTGCTCCCACCCTGATGCGCTTCGTCACGTTCGGTTCTGTGACTTTCAAGTAATAATATTGCTGCCGCTGCTGCTGATCGTGTTCGGCGACGCAGACGACGTCGAGAAACGTGAGACGTTTCCCCAACGTCGCGCGTCTCGTCACCACGCCTTGATTCGTTACCACGTTCTCCAAACTTCCCTCCCACGATGCATAAAAAAGCGCATTGGTCCTCTTGTTCTTCTTCGTCGTCGTCCTCGTCATCATCATCATCCTCGTCAGTGGTTTTCGCAACGACGACGACGACGACGACGATAACGACTTCGAGAGAAGTAGCATTTTTCAGCCTCTCTCTCTCTCTCTCGCCGTCGTCGTCGTCGTCGTCGTCGTCAACAATCTCCTTTTTTGTAGTGGGGGCAGAATTGTGAGAAATTTAACCATCAGACCAAGTGGCGGCTCTTCTTTTTCTTCATTCCTTTTGCATTCATTCAAACTCATTACACACACACACACACCCTCAGCGCGCAGACGTACGAAGAGAATACCCTCTCGCCGATCGCTCTCTCTCTCTCTCACTGTATATATATATATGGTGCGTCGTCGTCTCACTCCTCTCTTTCTCTTTCTCTTTCTCGAAATTAAGAATTTTCCCCTCTCTCTCTGCTCGTGTTGTTGTGTTGTTTCGAAACGACGACGACGACGACGACGACCGACGACGCGTTTTCATCGCGTCACGGCTGACATCAACTCTTTCTCTCTTTTGCTCCGTTTCCTCTGTTTGCGATATAAACAGGCCAGGAAAGGAATCCATCCTCTTCTTCGCAGAGTTCAGTACGTCGGCACGAACGGACAAACCTATCAGTTGTGGTCGACGGTCAAACACCACCAGGATCGATTTTTCTTGTCGCAAGACCAATACACGCATCCAGCTTGGACTGGGATTCCTCCAAAAAGCGCGGCGACGGGACAGGCGGCGAAGTTCAAGAGACGAGGGTTTGACTTTTTGAGCGGGTTGAAAGGGAGAGCGACTAATCAGCAGCAACAAGGCGCGAAGAAACAACCAACGAAGAAGTAAAGAAAGAAAAAACATCGATCATCGTTATGTCGGGTAGTTTTGTTCGCGAGACGACGGCGTCGATAGCTTGGAACGCTCGAATTTCAAAGAATAGTACGAATAGCAACAACAAGAAAATGTCAACACCATCAACCGTGAGGAGGACGAAAAACGCGTATACATTTCGCGTTACCGCAACCGGTGGTGACGGCGATGAAAAACCAGATCCGAACGAGTGGATGCAAAACGCGAGAAAGGATACCGAACGTCGAGCGATGCAATTTCGCAAGGCGAGAGAGGTTAGTAGTGGAGCAAAAGAAAAACGCGAACCGCGAAGGTATTCTCGTGCCGGTCGCGATCTGGACAAGATTAGAACGGCGATATCCCGAGGTTGGGTCCTCGATGAAGAGACGGGCGAGTACGTAAAGCCAGAATCCTCCATCGGTGACTTTGAAGCCTCTTCCTCCGAGGAAAACGGCGTAGCCACTGATGCGCCTGGCATCTGGGAACCTGATATGGTTTCCTCGAAAGAATGGAAAGACCAGTGGACGATGACGTACGACGAATGGAAGGTGATTCAAGCGGAAGCGAAAAACGCCATCTTTCCGCAAGATTGTTTGAAAGTTTTCGAAAATGGCGGCTTGCGTCGCGTTTCTCCGAACATTGCCGGTAAAATGCTCCAAATTTTGGGAAATAAAGTTCAAAGCGTCAAAATGGATCGCTTTGAACGCGCAGGGATTCGACGAGACCCGCGATTCGCACACTTGGTTGGTTTAACCGTCGCCGCGGCGCGTCAAAATTCCGAAGAGTTCAAGACGTCAGCCGTGTGTCAAGCAATTTGGGGTCTCGCCGTCGTCTCCGGCGAGGCTGCAAATGCGGCCGAAATGGAAGTGTTGTCGAACCGAGCAGCGCGTTCGGTGGTGGAGATGAAACCAAAGGACGTCACGAATGTTGCTTGGGCATTAGCGTCATGTCGACACGCCAACGAAGGTTTGTTTTCCGCCATTAATGAATACGCCGAGCAAGGCGGATTGAAAGGATTTGACTCCTTTAAAATCACAACGTTATGCTGGGCCACGGCTCACTTACAAATGGATGGCGATGGAATCATCAAGGGAGTCGCGAAGTGGGCTTCCAATGCCCCAGGATCAAACGAAGGCGAAGACGGTACGCAACAAACCGTGAACAAATTGAAAGGCGCGCAGCTTTGCACGTTGAGTTGGTCGCTCGTGAACTTGCGTAATGACGTGGGATTGAACTCGGACATTTTGAAAACTGTTTGGAGTCACGTGTGCTCTCAAGAAGGTATCAAAAAGTTCATGGAAGACGATAGCATTCGAGGACGAGACTTGAATCAGCTGTACCAAACAGCTATGGCGATTTCATCGTCCGATACCAATAAAAACGCGACTCTCCCGGATGCTTTAATGGAAAAGTGCTCCAACGCGTGGGCCGAACAACGTCGTCCGCCGGTTATTTCTTGGTTTCAACGGGACGTTGCGGCTATTCTCTCGTACATGGGTGAAAAGTACGAGGAAGAAGCTATCGTTGCGGGCTATCGCGTGGATGTTTTGCTCGAATCCATCGGCGTCGTTCTCGAAGTCGACGGACCTTCGCACTTTGCGCGCAATGTGAAAGATCACGCGCTCGGTCAAACGAATTTGAAGCGCAACTTATTAAAAGCGGCTGGATATAAAATCTTTCCCATCGCTGTGACAGAGTGGGATTTGTTATTTAATGTTGAAGATAAATCTGATTACGTTCGAGCTGGGTTAGATGCGCTCGCAAATGGAGAAGACATTCCAGACATTGTGCCGAGCGAAGATTTCTCCTCGGCGCAAAGGGACAGTAAAAACGAAGGCGATAGGGGTGGATCTGCTTGGAACAGACGTCAAATGAGCACAATGTAGATATTATTAATAATCGTTGCTGTTGTACCTAGGTGATTACACCTTGCATATTATTTTCATTTATTATTAATATTAATTCCTCCCTCCGCTCTTTACACTCTCCGGCGAATCTGGAGCAGCGCTCGGCTGACTCTTCGATAAAGATTTCAAGGACGGAAGTGGAAGCAATCTAAACGAAGACCCGACTTCACGTAACCGTAACTTATTCCATTCGACCCATTTTCTTTGCTTTAAATCCGGCTCGATGTTCTCAAACGTTGCCGTCACGGCTTCTAAATCTGGATAACTCACTCTCAAACAGGTCAACAGTCTCTCCGGTAACTCTTTTTCGTTTTCGCCTTGGACAACCACCCCGATATCTAAAATCAAATACTTAAAGAACGCGTGACACGTCCTCAACGAATTCGTTGCCAACGGTTTGAACGCGTGTCCATCAATATCAATTTCAAAGCACCCTCCTCTTTTAGTAAAATTCCCAGTTCTATCCGTCATGAAAGGTTTCCCGTTCCCTTTTGAAAGCGCCATGCGTACCGGCCACGGCAACTCGTGCTGCCCTCCTTTCACCATGACCACCACTTTCGTTTTCTGTCTCGTCACGCACTGATGCGGTGGTCCATCGAACCCATCCTTTCCATCTGTACCTTCGATGTATCTCAACAATAAGCTCAACTCTGGCGGTAAATCCTTCCAATCTTTCGTATTCTCAAATGCCTCTCTCGCCCAATCCGATATCTTGCACACCATCGCCACTTGATGACCTTGCCCATCCGGAGGTATTTTCGCCAATTTACTAAACACACCACCTTCGGGAGGATAATCTGGAATCATCACGTTCACAATCAATACCGAAGGCACCCTCTCTCTAATCAATTCTCCAACCTTTTTACCTAATATCTTCTCGTGTACGTCCATCACTTTCTTCTCCGAGCGAAACACCAACAGTTGTTGCACCTCGTACGCCGAAGATTGACTGGTAAACTTCTTTCGGTCTCTTTTATAATGTTTCCCTCGAAGTAAAAACGTGTGCGAATTCCCAAGATTTCCAGACCACGTCGATGGCTTTCCTACTAACGGTTCGTTCACTGGCGTGTCGTATCGCGGTATCGAAGCGCCTTTCATGGAAGTATCGCCTTGCAAGTTGCCTAAAATCGGATGCAAGTGGTGCGCGTACGGTTGAAAGGATTCGTTTCTATCCTTCACCGCGTAATCTGGTGCCGATATGCCATCGTCCGCGTCGTGGAACGCGTCGGTGCCGCTGGCATCTAACGACCTTCGTGTTTGCTCTTGTTTTTTACCGAAGGATGTTTTCTTCTTCACGAGAGATAAAGATCCTCCCCGTTTCTTGTTATCGGAGGAAGAATTTACGTTTCCCCTGGCGGCTTTATCGTCGTCGGTTTTGTTGTCTTTACTTCCACCACCGAAGCAGCCGCACCCCATTTTTGATGTTGATAGTATTTCTCTTTTCGCGTGCGTGGATCAGTTCGCGCGCGAGAGAAGACGATGATGCAGAGACACTATTGATCCGCGACTACGAAGCAGCGCGTATCAATAAAATATTCTCTGACGATGATTTGAGAGGGAGGTTATTAGAAATAAGAGCAAATTTTTTTTTTCAAAAGCTACTTTTTTGCATTTCTGCAAGCGCAAAATAAAATGTGTGTTCTTCTTTCTTTCTTTCTTCCTTACTTCCTCGAGAGAGTACAGTCGGTCACATGATGCTCTCTTCGCGCGCGAGTTCGTAACCGGGCGGGACACTCGGAGCGACTTCTTCCATGGAAGTCGAGGTGAGATAAACAACAGCTGGACCCTGGCGAATGAAACCGTGATCTTCCGCGGCTTCTAACTCGCCCGGCTTCAACACCGGGCCACTGGCTTGGCCGTTCAATTGAGCTTTCCAAAGCGTTCCGAGTGATTCGAGTTCGTCCCGGCGGATTTTCTCTCTCTTGTTCACGCGCTCGCAAAGTAAACGCAAAGTTTCCAAACCGACTCTCGCGCGTTTGAGCAAGGTGATTTCCTCAGCCGTCGGCGGTCGTCGCTTGACGCTAGATTTGACGTAAGACGATCCCTTCGTAGCAATTCCCTTAATCTTACTCGGCTTGATCTTTCGGCCGGCGTCCCGTTTAGCTTGCGTCGAATGATTCTTGCAATAGTGTCCAACCGGCGTGCCTTCGGTTTGCGGACCGTACTCGATGTAATAATTTGCGCGTCTCGCGCAGAGCGGGTGAAAGTACATGCGACAGCCTTCCTTCGAGCACTGGACTTTTGCACCTTCTTTACTACTACACACCGAGCACGTCGCTTGGAGCAATCGCGAAGGGACAGACTCTTCGCCGCGAATAGCTTCCGGCTCGTTGGAGAACAAATCGCACGATATACCCGGCATCCACTTTGCGCAGACAACGTGCGCCCATTTCAGCTTGTGCGGACGCATGTTAGCCGGAGAATCGGTCTTCGGCGTTTGATTCACAAGCGCTTTCGCATCGTCTTTAAGAGCGGACAGCTTTTGGGAAGCGGGCGAAACCATTTCTTCCTTGGTTCTATTCATCGGCGTGTCTTGTTGTGTCTCCATTTCAGGCTGCTCGGCATCTGTCATAGCGACGTCTTTTACATCGACATTTTCCATCTTAACCTCCACCTTTCCACCAGGCGTGCTTGAAGTAGTTCCCGGGCGAGGGGAAGAATTCGGGATTGACGCACATTTCTTCATCTCTGAAAGTGGACTCGAAAGTTTCGCCGGAACCATGGCGCGCATAGCTCCACGCATAACAGGGCAAAGTTCGCACTTCACTCTCGGATCGTACATTAAACCATCGCCAGCCTCGCGCATGTATCTTGGAGGTCTAGTTCTTGGCGCGTTCATTTCTCTCTCGCGGTCTTCGACAATTTGACACGGCCAGCATAACCAATCGCCGTCTGGAATTTCACCAACTCCGTAGCAGTCTTGATGTACGGCGACTTCACAACGTTCGCAAAACATAATCTCATTTGGTGGCTCGGATTCACCGCCGGTGCACACGCAACACAGCGCATCCTCCATAGCCACTATCGTACACAAAGGATCGACGAGCGCGCCCGAGGCGTTGAGGCTTTCCAAGGAGCCATCACCCCCATCCGCCAAGGCGGGGAGTTGTCCGCCGGCGCGAAGTTTCTCAACTCGCCAGCGTCCACCTCGATACCGATTCTCATACGCCTCGACGTCTCTCACCGTCCTTTCCATCTTTTCGAAGCGCTTCTGCACGTTCGGTTGATCAGCCTCTATGCGTTCCAAGAGCTCGTTCGCCATCGTTCGGGTAACGTTGACAACTCTCGCTAAAGCCGCTTGCGCGCGGAGAAGTTCAGCCGTGACTTCATCTGCTGGAGCAAACTTCTCGAATAAGTGCTTGTGTTTGTTCAGTCTTTCGAGCTCTTCCTTCGGGGTGAGTATCTTGCTCTCCGACCTCGGACTTTTCATCCCGAGGTTGTTCTCCATCTCCTTCTGAAGCGATTCTATATTTTCCTTCCTACGCAAGCATTTCAACGGAGCGTTTGGCGTGCCGCACGACGTTCCTTTCTTCATCTTGATGCATATCATGCATTTTTCGGCTAAGCTAGTACCACCGCCGCCGCCGGCAGCTTTGTTCGCAGCGGCAGCTTTCATTTTCGAAACGGCGATTTGCGCATCCTGACGTTCGTCCATCAGAAATTCATTGATATCTGATGGAAGTTCCGGTGCTGGGAATTCTAAAGCTTTCTCCATGTGCTCGTTAACGGCATCTGTCGGACCATGTTTTGGAGACATCGGAGATACCATATCGTCTCGGTAAGATGAATTCTCATTCGCAGATTTGTCGTTCTTGTGCGCCGCCGCTGGCGTCGCAATCTCTGATTTGGACGGAGTTGACGAAGGTTTCATTACCTTTGCCGGCGAAGCGCTCGCGCTCTTGTTGCCGCCTTTCTTGTTGTTCTCTTTTTCGCTCTCTTTTTCTTGGTCGTCGTCGTTGTCGTCGTTGTCGTCCTCCCCTTTCTTGTTGCTCTTCTCTTCTCGATCGTCGTCTTTCCCAGACGGATTCGTTCCACCTTCGTCCTGTTGCTGCCGTTGTTCCACGACTTTTGCCGCCTTATCGAGGACTGCCGCGTGCTTTTCGCAGTACACTCGATAATCAACAACCTCTTCCTTCTTTTTATCCGTTCTAACTTCCATTCGCATGCCTGTCTGCACCGCACACATTGGATGCACGGGAACCGTGCAGTTCCCGTACGCGCACTGAATGCAAGCGCCTTGGTTTCGCGTCTTGCAAACCACGCAGTTCATCGATAAACGTTCTTTAACTAACTTATTCATATTCTCAACCGGTTCCATAGCTTTCGTATTTGAAATAAAGAGTTCTGGAATCCATTGCGCGCAGAACAAGTGCGCCCAACGATTATCTCGCGTAGGTTTCAACGCGCCATCCGGGCACGTACACAAACAGCATTGCTTCTTCACCGTCTTGGAACTTCTCGTCGAGCATGCGCGACACATCCAATCGCCTTCCGGTACTTTCTGTAAACCATAACACGCTAAGTGCACGGCAACATCGCATCCTTCGCAAAAAATGATTGGATCTTCTTCGTACGACTCGCCGTCGAAACACACCCCGCAATACTCTTTGATCTCCTTCAAATCTGCAATCGGAGAGATTCGCGTGACGATAAACTTCGCGTCATCGTTCACTGTCTTCGCTCCGGCAACGTACCCTTTCTGTTTCGTTCCGTGTTCTTTCGATTTTTGTTTCTTTTTCTGCTTGGACTGGATGGATTCTATGCGCGCGTTTTCTCGCGCCCGCCGTCTATTTTCCTCCTCCATTTCCTTCATTTTCCTATCCATCTCTTCCCATTCTTCGTGGTAACTCCTCTCCTTCACCGGCAGCGTCAAGAAATCCGGATCTTCTTCCAATTTCGGTTGACTCGTGCTCGGAATCAACTTTTTCGCGTCTTCAGTCGTCACCTCTCGAAAGTGTTCTTCGCACCACGCGATGAACGGTCCTTGTTCGGGATCGGCCAACGAGGCTCCGACGGGTTTCACCCACGGTTGCATCTCGTCTTGCAAATAGTCCTGCTTGTTTTTTACTTTCGGTTCTTCGTTTTCGGACGTTATTTGTTGCTTCTCTTGCGCGTCGCCTATGGCAGACGTTAACGACGACGGCGCTTTGAAGAAGGTTCTCTTTGTTTCTTCATCATCATCATCGTTCAACGACGCCACCAAAATCGTCGAGAAATTCGTCGTTTTTCCCCGGAGTGACTCGTCCAACAGTCGCAAAGATTCTCTCAGAGAATGAGAAGACTTCCTTTTCTCGTCGTCATCGTTCTTCTTCACGCCATTTCCACCTCCACCACCACCACCACCACCTTGTGCCATGCTGCTGCTGCTGATGATGAAACGATGATCGTCTCTCTGACTCGCTCTACTCTCTTACTGTGAGGAAACAAACGACAAGTTTTTTTTTTCCTTCTTTTCCTCATCAGACAGAAGAGAGAGTTTCTCTCAAGTCAAAATCACCTTCTTCTTTTGCTTTGTCTGACCAAAAAACGCAAGGCAAAAACAACGCACACTCCTCTCTCTCGCCTTTTCCTCTCTTTTCGAAAAAATAAAAAAAAGAGAGAGAAAACGAGCGGAAGATCTGATGTGAGAAACCCCTCACAGAATCTTCTTCTTCTTCTTTTTTCTTTCCTCCGCGAGTGAGTGTTTGTGCTCTCTTTCTCTGACTCTCTTTGCGAACAACAACAACAACACGTGCGAGAGGACGTGGCCGCGCGCGGGAGAAGCGTTACATAAAAACGATCGTCTCGTTTCCTTTTAAAAAGTATTTAGCATTGATTCGAAAGAAAACGAGAGAAGAGAGAGAAACAAAATCATCATCAGATCGAGGACGAGTTTTTCCACGTTCCACAACAAAAGAGAGAAGAAAGAATAGATGTTTGATTTTTTCAAATCTGAAACCAACAACAACAACGAGAACAACAAGAAACGAGGACGAGAAAACGAGAACGAGAACGAGAACACTTTTGAGAACAAGAAGACGAAGATGGAGATAAAAACAGAAGACTTTGGCAGTGGTGGTGCCGCGTTGTTAGGAGCGACGAATGGAATGAATGGAGCGATGGTAATAAATCCAGGAGAAAAATCAAACACGTTGGGCGGGCAAACCGTCGGACACTACGCGAACAGAGACATGCACCTGAGAAAGCAAGAGGAGGACGGGGAGTTGCAATGGAAGGTGATTAAAAACGATGGGAACGAGCAACACTCGATATGGTTGATTGCTTTGAAGAATATATTTAGCAAACAGCTTCCGAACATGCCGAAGGAGTACATCGTTCGATTGGTGTTCGATCCGAGACATCACTCGATGTTGTGTTTGAAGAACGACGTGGTTATTGGAGGGATTACGTATAGGCCTTTCTGGAGGCAAAACATGTGCGAGATTGCGTTTTGCGCTATTTCTGCGAACGAGCAAGTGAAAGGGTACGGGACGAGGTTGATGAATCATTTGAAGGAGTACGTGAAAGAAGAGGAGGACATGACGCATTTAATCACGTTTGCGGATAACAACGCGGTTGGTTATTTTTCCAAGCAAGGTTTTACGAAAGATATTGTCATGGAAAGAGAGAAATGGGTCGGGTACATCAAAGAATACGACGGAGGGACGATTATGGAGTGCGCCTTAGAAGCGCAAATTTCCTACGTCGATTTTCCAAAGAATATTAGAGCGCAGAGAGAATGCGTGGAGGCTAAAGTTAGAGAGATGACCACCGCACACGTCGTGTACCCGGGATTAACGAGATTTAAAGACGGTGGGGAGTTTGGTAAGCACCGAATTACAGATCCGTTGTCGACCATCAAAGGTTTGAAAGAGGCAAAATGGAAAGCGCCGGATCCTCCGAGGTACCGCTTGGTCCACCCGGGGTGCGGGGACGGGTATCCAACCATAGAAAATTTGCACAAGTTCATGCGTTCAATTGTAGCTATCGTTAAAACGCATCCGGACTCTTGGCCGTTTATGAGCGCGGTGAACAAAGAAGAGGTCCCGGATTATTACGAAGTCGTGAAAGATCCGACGGATATAGAAAGCGTCTCCGAACGCTTGGAGAGCGAGAATTATTACGTGACGTTAGAGATGTTCGCGGCGGATTTCAAGAGGATGTTTGAAAATTGCCGCTTATATAATGCCGTGGATACGATTTACTACAAGTGCGCGAATCGACTGGAGTTGTTCTTCGACGCAAAAATAGCGGCGGGGATTACGTTCAAAGTGCGAGAAGCGGGTTCTTACTTGAATCGATGAAAATTGTTTTCTAAGCGCGCAGAGAGAACACAGCAAATATATAATACGATATAATGTACTAGTAAAGAATGAAATGATGATGTACACTCGCTATGCTTTTATCTCGTTTTTGTCATCGTCGCACATTTCGGCGAGATAAATTATAGAGATACTACGCGGTGAACTGTTCGCCGTCGTCAACGATCAAAAATTCGATATCTCGATACGTTTCCTTCCTCCACCCCCTCGCGTCGATATCGTGCATATCAAAATCCTCGTCGATTTCCCACTCTACGCCAAAATCTACAATCTTACACGCTAATTCTATCACAAATATTCCGCAATCGTGTCCGTTTTTCTGTTGCGGCGTATCTTCCAACGAAAACAACTCCACCTCAAAGTTGTTGTTTTCCTTGCCGGCGTCCCCGTCGCCGGCGGTGGACAAAAAATGCGACCCTCTCCCTTCGTTGATCAAAAGCCCTTTCGCGATCTGTTTCGCCATCTTCTCCGCGTGTGGAATGTTCTTATGGCTCATCGAGTCGATGTGCGACCATCTCGCCGGAATATCCGCCGTCACCGCCGGCGTGTGCACCAACAAGGACCAGTGACACCCACCAACGTGTAAACTCAAATCGGTCTCGTCGTTGACTGGTAAACAAAACAATTTCGACCCATCCAGCTCTAAATCCTTCAACAGTTGCGCCGCGTCCAAAATATCTCCGTGTTGCAAGAAATGCGCGACGTTTGGATCGATCAGTTCTCCTTTTAAATGTCGAAACTGTTCGTCTCTCGCTCGTTCCCGGTGTCTCTCGAAACAGAAATTCATGACGATATCGTTTATCCACCCGTCGTGTTCGCAGACGCGCCACAGGTCCGATCGTCGCACGCGAACGAGGTCTTTGTAATCTAACAAGACCGTGTCGTCGTCCATGCGGTTGTTCGAGTGGCACAGCCACGATTGGAGAGTGGTCGAGTTTGCCATTAGAAGAAGTCTGTGATGAGATGTGTGTGACTTTTTGTGTTGTTTGTTGAATTAAAAAATATCTGTTTTTTCTTCCTCAGTCAGTTTGAGGAGAAGAACTCTCGCGTTGTTGTTTTAACGACTTTACACACGAACGACTTTCACACTTTGAGGACGACGACGTAAAGGATGGAAAAGAACAGAGCAGTTTCTTTGCTTGCGTAAAAAGAACTCTCGAGTTGTTTGAACGACCACCACACGAACGAACGACTTTCACAACACTTTGACGACGACGTAAGAAACGATGGATTTCTTTGGTCCGGTAAAATGAATGGCATCAGCAATAAAAAGATTTTCAGTTGGACGGTCGATCGACTCCCGCGAGACGCGGGACAGAAGAAAGCGTCTGGCGTCCCGTTCGGCGTGTTCGTGTCTCCGTTTGGAGAGATGAAGAAGAGAAGGACGACAGAAACGACAACAACAGAAACAACAGAAACATTAGGGAAGAAGAAGAGAGAAGCGGCGGGGAAAATAGCCAGATGTGAGAGCTGTTTCGGGTACGTCAACGCGTTTTGCATGTTCGACGAGGACGGGTTTAATTGCGCCTTGTGTGGGCACGAAACAAAGTGGAAGAACGAGAGAGAACGGGAACGGTATAAGAGAGTGAGTCGATACATCAACGGAAGAAACGAGGACGACCCGAGAGCGAAGAAGTACCTCGAACGGTTGCCAGAGTTGAGAGAGGAGCACAACGAATTTATCGTGGCGGCGGAAAGGGTCAAGGCAAGAACGAGCACGAGTGGACCAACGAGGGTGATTTTGATCGACACGACGGAAGGTGGAAGCGCTTTGGAGATTGCAAAGTCGTCCGCGATGGCGGCTTTGGAAGCGGTGAGCGCAGAAAATGGCGGACAGACGGACGCGACGTTTGCGATTATGACGTTCGACGGAGGTTTGACGGCGTACGATGTCGTTGGACGAAACAAAGTAAGAGTGGACGATATCGATGAGTTGAGGAGAGATGAGGTGTTGATGAGTTTCGAGAAAGTGATGCAAATGCGGAGAGTTTTCGCCAGGGTGGATAAGTATAAAGAGGACATGTTAGCGGCGATTGACTCGATTAGTAGTAGTAATAGCGGTGGTGAAAGTAATACTGCCTTGAATGGGTTGGGAGTGAAGATGGCCAAGTTATCGACCAGCGCAAACGGAGAGGTAGAAGAAGATCCTGAAAACGGATCAGCAACGAAAACAAACACTCGCGGAGAAACACTGACGGTGAGTAAAAGGTACCAAAAGAAGCGGGCGTTTGGTCCGGCGCTTTCGCTCGTCTTGGATTTGCTCGGAGCCATGGAGGATGAGATTACCGAAGATGCGTTCAAGATGATGGAGAGTGAAGATATAAATATCAGAAACGGTGTAGATGTACTTAATTTGAACGGTATGAACGACGATGGAGATGCTGTCGCGATAGGAAATGGCGACGACGATTTTAACGAATTTGAGGAGAACGAGAAAAAGAGAGAGGAGGAACCGTTTGAATTCGACGGAGCGCGCGTGCTGTGCTTTTTATCTGGAATGCCAAACGCAGGTACTGGAAGCATCTATAGCGACAACGACGAGATAAACACTCTACTGAACGATTATTTGAGTGAAATGAGCGCAGATTTGCGCGCGAAAGCGACGGATGCGCTCTTCATGAAAGAGAAGAAGGAGAGCGCGTCGAAGAGAAGGAACGATGATGATACCAACGCTTTCTTCTTCTACGAACACTGCGGTAGACGCGCGAGCGTAAATAACGTTTGCATCGATACAATTCTGTGCTCAAAGCCGTCCGTTTTTTGTGGTTTACACGCGATATCTCCAATCTCGAGCATCTCTGGCGGCATAGTTTTACGAAACGACGAGGAGAGCGATGCTGGCGACATCAGCAGCTTCTTACCGAGCGAAATTTTCAAACTATTACAGAACGTCGACGGGCGCACGGCGAGAGACTGTGCCATTCGACTCCGCACTTCGTCCGAGTATATTGTCGCGAATGCCTACGGCGACTCGTTCAGAGAAGATAAGAAGTACAAGGGATTATACCACGTCGCTAGGATGGAAAAAGCAGACGCGTTTGCGTTTGATTTTGATTTTTCATCAAAAATTGGTTTCGGCGACGAAGACGATTTATCCGTGGCAGAGAACAGTCCGCCTATTTTACAAATGGCGTTTGAATACACAGTAACGGAGTACGACGACGCTTCAACGTCGTATTACTGGCGAAGGCGCATACGCAGAGTGTGCACCTGTGCCAAGAAAGTCGCGCGAACGCCGAGAGAAGTTCGCGACTTTGCGAAAGACGACGCCGTCTTTTCTTTGCTCTGCCGAAAGGTCTTCCACATCATGAAACTCGACGGATTATTCGAATCGCGTTTGTTAGTCATCGATTGGCTCACGGCATTGATTTCAAAATTGGCCAAAATCAGCGGCGATACGTACGTCGACGCTAAATTTGAAAAGAAGCACAACAAAGAAGTCTTTTGTCGCTGCGCGAACGCCTTTTCGCCGACGCGACTGGTTTATACTTTATTAATCTCTAAGAACTCGCCGTTGGTGTTAATGGCGTACGACGGGATGAATAATGAAAACCAGCCAGATCTTAGGAGTTTGAACTTGTTCTTGTGCAAAGATAGGTTAGTTGGAGCCGATTTAATTGACTTTCTTCTCAACGGGTGTGTTTGTGGTGGTAGTAAAAGTTCCACCGATAGAAACGTCGAAGAGGCTCAGGACGAGAAAAAGATGTACTACGGATACGAAGGATTTCTTTCCTTCGTCGAGAGGATTAGCAGCGAAGAGTTTTTGAGTTTGTAGTAGTTTAATAACAGTTTAAAGAAGAAGTAGTATTATCAAGCGCTTTTGGTGGGGGGGAAACGATTTTTGGAGCTTTCAATTTTGAATTTCTCTTATATATTGAATTGTATGGTTGGTTGAGATAAGAATCTCAATGTTTTGTTTGTTTGGTCTTCTTTCGGTGTCTCTTGAGGAGACAGCGAGAGAACGTTTAACAAGAGGTGAACGCTTACGCGGAGGTAAACTCTGTGATGATAAAGAGAGAATTGGAAAGGTGAGTAAATTTCGACCCGTTGAAGGAATTTTAAAAAAAACGCACTGGTGACAGCCTTGGTCCCTTCGGAGACGGCGTGCTTGGCCAATTCACCCGGCAAGATCAATCGAACGGACGTTTGGATTTCTCTGGACGTCACGGTCGGCTTCTTGTTGTATCGGGCCAACTTGGCGGCTTCAGTCGCGATCTTTTCGAAGATGTCGTTGATGAAGGAGTTCATGATGCTCATCGCCTTGGAGGAGATGCCGGTGTCCGGGTGCACTTGCTTCAAGACCTTGTAGATGTAGATCTTGTAGGTTTCGACCTTCTTCTTGGAGGACTTCTTGGCGCCGCCTTTGACGGTCTTCTTTGCTGGTTTCTTGCCGGCCATTTTTGTTATATGTATGTATGTGAGTGTGTTTAATAATGGCGTCGTATTGGAGGGAAATGGTCGAGAAACGAGTGGTTCGAATTTTGAATTGTTTTGGGTTGCAGTTGGATTTTCTAAAATTCGGACAATTAAATTTTTATTTGTGAAAAAAAGCAGAATCTAATGGATCACAGCTTCTCGTGTACGCAATCAATTGGCGCGAAAAGTGTCGCATATGATCATAATTGTTGTTATTCGCGAAGTAAAAGCTGTTGATACCTTTTAATGCGGTATTGATTACTAACGACGAAGAATACTGGATTTAACCCCAAATGGGGGTTCGAAAGATGAATTTAGAGTGGACACTTTTTCAGTTCCCCCTAAAAAACACAAAAAACTCCAGCGAGTTCCTCATTAAAACAAACAAACACACATACACAATGTCTGGACGTGGTAAAGGTAAATCCTCCAAAAAAGCTGTCTCGCGATCCGCGAAGGCTGGCCTCCAATTCCCGGTTGGCCGTATCGCTAGGTACGTTATATGTATCGTTTACATTTTACATTCGATGAGAGCGCGATATGGATGATGCATTTTGGAAAAGATGTGGAATGCGACCGTTCCTCGAATAATAGATTTTGAAATTACAAACGCTGACCTTTATTAAACTCTCTTTCTATCCATAAACAGATACCTCAAGGTTGGCAAATTCGCCACCCGTGTTGGTGCTGGTGCCCCGGTCTACTTGGCCGCGGTCTTGGAATACTTAGCGGCTGAAGTTCTCGAACTCGCCGGTAACGCCTCCAGAGACAACAAGAAGTCCAGAATCGTACCGAGACACATCCAATTGGCCATCAGAAACGATGAAGAATTGTCCAAGTTGTTGGGTACGGTCACGATCGCGTCTGGCGGTGTCTTGCCGAACATCCACTCGGTCTTGTTGCCGAAGAAGTCCAAGAAGTAAACTGCTTAACCGCGATTTACTTTGTTAAACTTTTCAAAAAACAAAACAAAAAACATTGAGATTCTTATCTCAACCATATTCAAACGAAAACACATAAGAGAAACTTCACACATTCACACACCATATATGTACGTACACGCCTCTGGATACAGCAATATTGAATACATGCCTTGTTATTAATATCACAAAATTACTCTCTCTCTAATTATATATTATTTTCCGCTAACGGTGTGACCTCCTGTCGTCGGTCTTTTTTCAAATTCTTCTTGCTCACCAAGTCGTTTTCCACCTCTTTCTCGCACGCCTCTCGCGCCTTTTCAAAAGCCTCCTCGTTTCCAGAGTACTTGGTCGATTTCAAGCGCCCGTAAACTGTTTGCATTTTGTCCATCTGCTTGGTTAATTTCACGACTTCGTATTTCAAGCCTTCTCGTTTTTTCTTCTCGTTCGAGATCTCCTTCGTGAGCGCTTTTATGCGGACCAAGTCCTCCTTCATGCGCTCCTTCGCCTTGCCGTATTTGATTTCGTAAATAGTGCACAGCTTTTTAATCTCCTCAATTTTCTTCTTCTCTTCTTCTTCGTTTGCTTCTGCTTTCTTGGACGGGGAAGAAGAGGGTTCCGCCGAAACTATTCTCATCGTTTTATTCTCAATCTCTTCCAAAGTCTTCTCCAGTGCCTCTCGCAAACGCGCCTGCTCTTCAACCGCCACGACAGCATCCTCGAGCATTTGCTCCATGTCCACGCGTTCGGCGTTCGCTTTGCTCGCCTCCGCGTTTGCTTTCTCAACTTCCACGTTCATTCTCTCAATCTGAACGTTCGCTTCTTCCAACGCGAACCGTAAATCATTCTTCAAAAGTTCTTCCTCTTCCTTCTTGAGTATCGTCGTCGTGTTCTCGCTCGGCGACGCCATCAAACGTTTCTGCAAATCTGCATTTTCCTCTTCCAACTCCGTAATCCGTGACTTCATTATTTCTTCATTCATTAAGACTTCCTCGGTGGTGTTTTTATTACTCTTGTTCTTGATATCGGGAATACTGGTCGTGGTGTTGTTCGTCTTCTCATCCAAACGATACTCGTAATCGATGAGCTTGGAAACGTTTTGCGCCAACTCCATTTTCAATTTCGCGATTTCGTTCATCTTTGCCACGTTGTCTTTTTCAAACCCTCTAATCTTCTCTACCATTTCTTTTATGATCTTTCCATCGCCTTCCGTGTTGTACATTTTCAGAGACTCTTGGACTTTTTTCTCCGCCAATTCAACTTGTAACGCAAACTTTTTCTTCTCCTCGGCAAACTTCTTCTCCTTCTTTTGCAGCGTCAACTCCAATTCTTCCTTCTCGTCGGTAATATTTTCCAGCTTTCTATTCAACTCAAAGTTATCCTCGTCTTCCGAACGCACTTTCAGTTTCAGTTTTCGATTGAATTCCTCGAGTTTCCTCTCGGCGAGAGTAGCGCGTTCCACCGCGGAAGCCAGCTCTAAGTTTCTCGAGACCAACGCCGCTTCGATGGCTTCTTTCGCGCTCACGACGTCCGAATTTTGCGCCTCGTTCTCTAACTTCAGCTTTTTCACGTTCGTTCTCAACTTTTCCAACTCCTTCTCAGCTTGCTCTGCTCTTTTGAACATTTTCTTCGTCTCTGATTTGTACTCGGTTTTCATCGTCTTCATCTTTTCTCCCACTAAATCTTTCTCTTTTTGAATCTCTTTCAATTTCGCCTCTAAAGCTAACACGGCTTCCGTCGTGTGCGGCGTCATTTCTTGTTCTTGTTTTTTACTCCCCTCCTCGGTGTTATCGTTCTGCGTCGTCACCGTTCTGCACTCCGAGGCGGATTGATTCTCATCGACAACTTCTTCAGCCGTCGTTGGAAAAGAAGAAGAAGAGAGCTTCGCCTCCAACTCTTGTATTTTCAAATCCTTGACAGAAAGCGCTTGCTTGAGCGCTTCGACCTCGTCTTCTAACTTCTTCGTCGCGCTCGTCTTTAAAGTTGTGGACGATAACAACTTCTTCTCTAACCGTGCGATTTCCGCGGCTTGTTTCTTTATCAACGCAGTAGTCGCCGTCGCCACTTCGTTCCGTTTCGCTTGATTAGTGACATTTTTCGCCCTGGTTGCAAACCTCAAGGTGGAGCTCGTCTCCTCCACGTGACTCACACACGGCGTCATCGCACAGACGATGGCTGTTTTCGAGTTACCACCTAAAGCGGGTTGTAAAATGCGCGTCAATTTGGAGTCTCGATATGGCACATGCCCGCCGCCCGCACCGCCGTTTTTGCTTCCATCCTCCGCGAGTTTATTAATGACGACGCCTAACGTCAATAAAGACTTGTTAATTGACGCACCTTCTTTCGCGCGCTGACCTTCTGCACCTGTTTTCGCCACGCGCTCGGAACCGGCTAAATCGACGAGGTTCAAAACAGAAACGAGCACGTTTTCGTTCGCCACGTCTTCGTCTCCTCCTCCTTTCTCACTACCGCTCTTCGTCCCAGCTCCTACGAAACCGTCCGGTTTCTTAGCATGACCTGACTTATCACTACTATCTAACTCTGAATCTTTTCTTAACTTCGATTCAATACACAGCCTGAAAATAACGTGCGACCGGGAACTTCTCGCGTTCATATTCGTCGCGCCGACGTGTCTATTATTCTGGCCAATCTCTAATACTTTTTGCACTTGTGCCACGTTCTGAACGCGTTCCTCTTTCAAGCCATTGACGACGATTCCTCTCTCCGGATCCTCTTGGATTCTCAACGTCTTGCTAACCTGTCCATGTTCGTCCATTTCCGCGGACGAACGCGCTAATAAATCCAACAAATTCTCGTTATAAATTTCCAAGTAACTCACGCGCACTCGAAACTCTCTTTCCGGACATTTCTCAATCGAATCAAACACGTCTTGAACCGCCAACGGAACAATCCCAGGTTCCGTGCCGATCTCTCCGTGCATGGTGTGCGTTTTTCCGGACGACGTTTGCCCGTACGCGAATACCGTACCATTGAAGCCATCCAAAACCGATTTGACTATTTTCGAAGTTGTCTTGTTGTAGACGTCCAAATTGGAACAGGATTCGTCAAAGACGTTATCGACGCGGTACACCACGGATTCTTTGGAAGTGGAGGTGGTTTCCTGTGAACGATAATAACGAGAGATGAAAGCGTCAGAATGAGAGTATAAACGTATCGAGAACGAGGCATTAAAGAGCTATTGATGGATGATAGATATAGAAATACGAGAAGAAATTTCGAGGGGGAATAATAAAAAAACGCACTTTACGAGAGTTGTCCAAAACGATGGCATCTTCCGCGTGCCTCCACGCGCAGCCTAAGTCTTTTTCCGCCTCGTTTAACGGTCTCACCCGGACAGAGACAGATATTTTTTCCTCGCTAGTCGTACTACCACCACCACCGGTGCCCATGACGCGTGTGTGTGTGTGTGTGTATAGAGCGCGTGAAAAAATTCTCTCTGCTAAAATTTGTGTGATATGAATAATGAAGCATTTTGCCTTAATTTTTTTCATGTCAAAGTCGTCTCTCGATATCGAACGCGAGGAGAGTGTTGCTATCGCTAATAATAGGACTAAAAGCACTCCTCGGGAGTAACACGTATCCGTCATCTTCATCATCTTTATTTCCGTTTTCAACTATTTTACACCGAACTGGTAAGCGCTTTTCTTCGCCGACGTCATCATCATCGGAAGAAAGAGGAGAAGAAGAAGAGACGACGAGAAAGCCTTCGTAGTCGCCGGCTTTCGGCGTTATGTTTTCGCTCTTGTACGCGACGAAATTTTCGTCATCATCCATCGTTTCTTTCTCCCCGTCGGTTGCTATTATTTTCTCTAAACATAATCGATGGTTCCTACCTAATAACTTCGTCACCGCGTCCACGTCGCCAAATTTCAAGCACGCTCTCACTCTCGACGAGGACACTTGCTCGCCTTTGCACCCGTCGTTATCGCACGCCTCCGCGCCGAGTTTATCTGCGTCTAAAAGCGATACTATTTTCACTCGTAATCCGTACTTTTCCCCGAACGAGACCAAATCTTCCGCACTTCCACTCGCGCGGTAGCCGAAACGGTAGTTTTCTCCCGCGACTACCCCGGCAACGCCGAGTCGTTCTTTCAAAGTTTTCACGAAGCGCTCCGGAGACATCTCTCGAATAGACGCAAACGGAACGCCGTGTTCGCGAATGGAGTAACAGTCTGAATCCGACTCCTCCACACCATCTAAAGCTACCAACTCCTCGCTCCACTCTTTCAAAACTCTCCCTCTGTCGCGTTTCGCCGTGACTGGTTTCTTCGGCTTCCATCCCAACACCTCCGCCATGTTCTCGAACGACAACAATACCGCCTGCTGTTTTACCTTTTTGGACGTGCTCTTAGTATTATCTTTACTCAACGTCGCCGCGGCGGCGGCTAAAGCCTTGTGCCCCCTGTGCATGGCATCAAACTTCCCCAACGCAACGATAACCTCCGCACTTTCTCGCCCCGCGTTCCGTTTTATCCTCTCGATGCCATCGTCGCTTTCATCCCCATCGTCGTTCACCGCCTCCAAATCGGAAGATGCAGGCGCCGACGACGATGATGTCGACTTCCCGGAGAACGCTCTCGTCGTCCTCGCGCCTCTGCTCAAAGTATACGTGGTGGTGTTTTTATTCGAATAATAATAATAGCGGTTGAGATGATACCCGTTCAATCGGGCGAGCAGCAGAGCGCTGCTGCTCACGCTGCTGCTGCTGCTCGCCATCATCATCATTCGTCTTGCGTCGAACGCGTTAAAAAGTGTCTCGGCTGCTTTGACGTCAATTTTTGGTCCATTTTCAGCTTTTTTGCAGGAGAGATAAAGTACGTTCGAGTCGCCAGAAAATCACCCTGCGCGTACAACAGCGCACGACCAAAAACAGCGACAATGTTAGGCTTAACCATGAGAACTGCGTCTTTGGTTGGAACCTCGGTTTCTTCCACGTCCACGAACAGCAGAGGTACGCGGTATTGAACGTTCGCGTTTTATCGTTTAGAGAGGAGCAGCGCGCGTTTTTTTTACTCTCGTTTCTCTCGCAAATTGAGTTATGACTGCGGACCTGCTTGCGAAGGAAAGGCGTCATCCGAGAAGAAAAACAGAAATCGACGACGCGTTCCGGGGTCCGTGCGAATGTCACAGGTTCCGTTTGATGGAAGAAACGCGAAGGAGGTGATGTGAATCACTCGAATTTGCGTTTGTTTTGTGAACGATGGACTTGGAATGCGCAGGAGTCGCGCGCACGGCGGGTTGATTTTCCCTCTCCTCCTGGGTCCTTTTTCCGGTGAACGAGAAAACCTATAAAAACCTGCTTTATCCATTTCTTTCGAATGCGATTTGTATTCGTTTCTTTCTGTACTCACCTTCTTCTCTCTTTCCCTTCTTAATTCACTCTGCATTATCATAATCATCAACAGTTCAAAGACAATCCCCGATGAGACAAACGATGAGAGTGAACGCGGCTTTGGACTTTGCGGAGCTCGAGGAGGAAGTTGCGGCTCCCAAAGCGAGAGCTGTTCGTAAAGATGGCTTGTCCTCGAAGGAAGCGAGAATGTCTCGAAGATTTAGAGCGGCTCAAAAAGCCGTTCCGGGCAGAATGCAACCGCAAACGCCGGAACAAGCGATTGCGTTGATGAAAGCGAACTCAAACACGAAGTTTGTGGAGACTGCTGAAGTGCACGCGAGATTAAACATTGACCCGAAATACAACGACCAGCAATTGAGAGCGACGGTTGCGTTGCCGAAAGGAACGGGGAAGACGGTTCGAATTGCCGTCTTGTGCTCTGGGGATAACATTGCTGCCGCGAAGGGTGCTGGTGCGGATTTTGCCGGCGATGATGATTTGGTCGCGGACATTTCGGGTGGTATGTTGGATTTTGACCTCTTGGTGGCGACTCCGGATATGATGCCGAAGGTTGCGAAGTTGGGGAGACAACTCGGTCCGAAGGGTTTGATGCCGAACCCGAAAGCCGGTACGGTGACGACGGATGTTGCCACTACGGTTGGTGAATTTAAGGGTGGTAAGGTTGAGTTTCGTGCAGACAAGCAAGGTATTGTGCACGTTCCGTTTGGCAAGTTGAGCTTTGCCGAGGGTGATTTGATGACGAACTTGCAGTCCATTGTGAATGCTATCGACCAGAACAAGCCGACTGGAGCGAAAGGGAACTACTGGAAATCTTTGTACATCGCTTCTTCCATGGGACCGTCGGTTCAAGTTGAACTTTCCGCGATTAGACAAGTCGACTAAAGCTGCTCAAATAACAAGAAAGAGAGAAGAAAGAATTGTAAAAACCGAAAACCTTAGCTTTAAACTAGAAGAGAGAGATACTTGATTATAATTTGAAATATAATGTGTGATATTGAACTTATATTATTAAAAAGTGGAAAACCTCTCTCTCGTTATATGTAGAACTATTGATATCTATCTGGTCTACTTGCATGTACATAAACGTGCGCCGTCGCATTTTAAAAAATTATAAATACACGAATTTTAAATGATCGTCATAATGTTACTGGTAGCTTTCCAAAGTCGTCTTCGGTTCGTCGAGAATATCCAACGGAAGATCTATGGGATCGATGCGAGAATTCGCGCTGTAATTGGAGTTTTCAGTCAGTCCGGATGAGACCCTCGCGAAACCTTCCTGTTTCGTCAGAGGAACGTTATTCACCGCCGCCTGGTTACCGCTATAGACTACGCCGCTGCTGCTACTAAATGGTTGCGAATGAAAACCACCGGTTAAAGCTGAAGTCGTCGTCCCTGCGCCATTATTACTACCATTTACGTGTTGTTGTTGCTGCTGCCGCTGCTGCTGTTGCTGTTGTTGCTGTTGCAACGCAAACGCCTTTGCTGCGCTTTCGGCAGCCGCGCTTGCGTTTGCGTACAACTGCTCCGCGCCTATCATTCCAGCGATAGAATTATTGGTATTGTACATGCGACCGTCGCTATTATTGTTGTACCCTATCGCCGAGGAGGTCGATTGATCGATAAACGCCTGGTCGATTGAATATCGCTGATTCTGCGGTTGGCGGTAATACGCGCTCGCTTGGACGAAATCCTGCGTCTGCCCGTTCGTCTGATTCGATAAATACGACGGCTGTTCCGGTGCAGAATTTGTAGCCCCAAAGTGCAACTGCTGCTGATGCCCACCTCCACCACTAAAGGTCTGCGCGTAGCGATTATAATTACCACCGTTAATAACATTCGGTTCCTGTCCAGCCGGGCCGGCGTATTGATAGTGATGATGCTGCGGTATCCCCGGTATCGGCTGGCCGCCGCCCGGCGGTTGCGGCGATTGTTGCTGCTGCTGCGCGTAATACGCGGACGCGCCGTTCTGTAACTGTCCAGGCATCGCGCCTCCAACCATGGTCGGTACCGCGCCGTGGAAAAATCGGCAACTGTTGTTTAAAGAAGATGAAGACAAAGAAGAAGAATTTTTTCGAAGGTTGTTAGTTTTTTGACTCGACCTTTTTTTTTGTCGTCTGGCGCGTTTCCAGCGCCCCCCGCGTTTGTGTCGAAGAAAAGGAAATTTTGGGCGGGCCATCTAAATTTACTAACGCACCTGGATCTAAAACACCTCCCGTTTTGGAAGTCTCTGCATATGGGCTGCGACGTCTGTTTGATCGAGAGTAAAAGGAGCACGAGTAGAGTGACATCAGTTCAGTGAGTTTGATTAAGAGAGAGAAGAAAAGAGAGAGAGAGAAACGAAATGCACAATCTCTCAAACGTCGGTTCAAAATTAGGTTCGTTTCAAAGCCGAATTTGCGTCAGCAAAAAACTTGTCTCACCTGCGGCAACTGCGCGCATAAACCTTCCGCGTGCGCGTGAGAATACTTGCAGTTTTCTCTGAAACACGCTCCCTGTTGTAAGAATGGTCAGATGTTGCGGCATACTATGTAACATAATGTGTAAACCTTTAAAAAGTCTCGGCATATTTCTTCTCCATTCGAAGTCGGTGGTGGCGTCGGAGGAAGAAGAGGATTCGAGTTTCCCCCGGGGGGGGCGTTGAATTGCATTCTCTCTCTTTTTTAATTTATATATATAGTATATGTGCTATGCGTGCGCGTGCAAAAGCAGAGAGGGCGGCTAAAACCTAAAGGTTGCGTTTGCGTCCGCGTTTTCGATCGAGAGCTTTTGGTTCGTTTCTTTCCACCTCTCCGCTGTGTGAGAGGCAGCAGGGCGGGGGTTTCTGTTTGATTTGCGTATGATGATTATAACGTTTTCGAGGGGGCAGTGACGTTGAAATTAAATTTCGTCGTTGTTCAATTTGGTTCAAAAACGATCTCACGCAGAGACGAGTTTTTCATATTAACGAAGATCGATGAGATTTTTTGGCGCTTTTTTTCGCTTTTCAGGATCAAAAAATACTACTCACACAAACTTTGAGAGAGAACGACACGCGAGAGAACAACCAACACCAGGACGACCGAAAACGAGGAGGACGACGACAACCACGATGATGCGACGACAACACGTAACGACGCAAAGACAAACGACGGGAGGGGTGAATATCATCCACTCGGTCGCGGACGTTTTGGAACGACTGGTGACGAATAGCGTCGAAGCGAGCGCGAGAGAAGTGTCGTGCGAACTCTTCTTTTCGTCTTCGTCTTCGTTCTCGTCGTTTTTGCCTTCGATGCGGGTCCGAGACGACGGCGAAGGAATGACAGAAAGAGATTTACATTTGGTTGGAGAGTTTGGGTGCACGTCGAAGCGAGGGAAGAGTGGAGCGTCTTTGGCGGCGATTGCGCAGTTGAGCGAGAGAGTTCAGATCGTGACCAGGAAGAAGATGGGTGGGTCTGAAACCGCCTCGCCTTCGACGAGAACGTTTTCGGCGACGCTGGTGTCTTCCGCCGAGGGGAGTAAAAGAAAAGTGAAAGGGATGCTACCGAGCGCGTATCGAAACTCTGGAGCGATTATCACCGTTGATAGAGTCTTTTCTCGAGGGTCTGCTTTGATTCAGAAGAAAATGAAAGCGGATGGGTTTGAGACGTATGCGCAGGCTTGCGAGAAAGAGGCGCGCGAACGGGTGCTTGCCCTTTCGCTTATCAATCCAAAAGTTACTTTGATTTTGACCGTGAAAAAGAAGAGAAACGACGAGGAGTGGGAAGAGAAAGAAGCATTTCGCAGCCGAGGCAATGTTTTGGCGAATTTGGCAGATTTGTACGGCGAGGAAGATGTTACCGTGCGCGCGTTGCGTCCGGTGTGTTACGAGAAAAAAGGTAGCCATGGAGCTCCTCCCTCCATGCGAGCTTCCGGATATATTACTTGGGCCGAAAACTACATTCACAGGAGAAAGATACAGTATCTATACATAAACCGGGCTCACGTGAGAGAGAGAACAAAATACCACACGGTTATAGAGAGATCGTTCGAGGAGATTCACAAAAAGAAATCTTCTTCTGTCGCTTACGTTTTACACATCTCGACAACGACCGCGGACGAAAAGAACGAAGAGTTGATATCAGCCTTCTTACGCGAAACTGTAAAAAAGATCTCTTCCGAAAGTACTGAAGAGAAAATAAACGCGGCAGAGTCTCCGCGCGTGCCGTCGAGCTCGTCCAAGAAGCAAAGCTCGTCCAAGAAGAAAAGGCACCTCGACAACGACGACGAAGAAGAAGAAGAAGAAGAAGAAGAAGAAAAAGAGGTAGTGAAGAAGAAACAAAAGCAGCGGTGCGAGTGCTGCACGATTCAAAAGCTGCCCTTCCAGCTGAACAACGCTATCGTATCTCCAAAGAAGAAGCAATCGCCGAAGAAAATGTGGGTGAATCCGGCGTTTGCTCTCGTCAATAACCGCGAAGTACTAAAGCTTCCTCCTTCGTCCAAAACGGTTACCTCAAACGAACTCAGAGAGTCGCGCGTCGTCGGCCAGTTTGCCAAGAAGTTTATCGTTTTGATAACCAAAGACACCAAAGAGTTATTACTCGTCGATCAGCACGCAGCAGATGAGAGGTGCATCGTAGAAGATCTCGAAAAAAGCTACCTCGAAGAGCGCCCAGCAGGGAGAGCTGTCAACCTTGTGGCGAAACTCGATCGAGACGAATACATCGCTTCGTGCGACTTTCGAGACGCCATCGTCCGTTCCGGATTCGAATGGGAAGAAATTGGGCTCTTACAGATCAAATTAACGCGCGTGCCAGCGTTATTCGAAGCATCCGCGCTCAAGGAGTTTAAAGTTCTCCTCCACGAACTCGGAGGAGGCGCAGCAACTGCAACAACAACAGGCGGCGGCGTCGCTCTCCCGCCTTCGTTCCGACGCGCTTTCGCAAAAAAAAGTTGTCGTTCGGCGATTATGTTCGGCGATGCACTTACCCAAAAAGAGTGCGACATCGTCGTCAAATCTCTCAGCAGCTGTAAAGCGCCCTTCTCGTGCGCGCACGGAAGACCGACGTGTTTACCTTTAGGTTCGATTTCTTTTTAAACAAAGAGCGCATACGAGTATTTTTTCAGTTTTTGGGAGTTTCTTTTCCTCATAATTCAAAGTCCACATTCACACAACAATTCCGACGCAATCCTCGAGTAACCACCGCGCATCCAAAAAGGAAAAAAGTACTAAAAGTGAGAAGATAAAGCCATGGTCGTCGCCGCCTTGAAGCCGCAAGACGTGCAGAAACTGACCGTGGTTAAACTTCGAGCAGAACTCGAAAAGAGAAAATTAGATTCCTCGGGAACGAAGCCGATTTTAGTCGCGCGATTGAAAGAGGCTTTGGAGGAGAGAGATGAAGAAGAAGAAGAAGGAAAAGGCGGCAAGGATGCAGACGCTAAAGAGAGGGTGAAGAGCGAGGAGGCAGAGCAGACTCCCGCGACGGAAGAAGAAGATGCGAAAGGAAACGAGTTGGAGACGACGACGACGACGTTTGAAAACAAAGAAGAAGAAACTACTACTACTACTACTACTAATGACGACGAGATAATGGACCCGGCTCCTTCTGTTGAAACGGACGAGGACATTGACCCAGCGTTTGACGCGCACGACGACGGCGCGAATCCAATCGTGAAATCAAATAGATTGACGAACGCTCGAAAAATTCTTCGGAGAAACCCGTACGACGCGACGGCTTGGGACGTGTTCTTCGTCGAGGCGAGAGGGAGGCCGTCCGTGGCGAAGGATGTGTTCGAAGAGATTTTGCGATACCATCCGAGATGCGTGAACGCGTGGATCGCGTACGCGCAAAACGCGATGGAGAAGAAAGACGACGAGGCGGTTTCGGAGATTTTCTCGAGGTGTTTGCGGGACGTTTTGGCGCCAGAGTTGTGGTTGGTGTACGTGAACTACGCAAAGGCGACGAATGAGAACGGGACGACAGAGGAAGGAGCGAGAGCGATTAAAGCGGCGTTTGAATATTGTGTAGATCACGTGGGAGAAGACGTGGAGAGCGGTAAGATTTGGGAGGAATACGTTGATTTCGTAAAAGGAGTGAGCCCGGGATTTATTGCGGTACGTTTATTGAATTTTGAAAATTTTGTTCTTGTTGGTGAAACGCCGGTGCAACAGAGCGACCAAACTTCGTGGCACGTGATGAGTTATAAGTATCATGGGTAATTTGCGACTGAAACGGGTTCGCCCCCGATAAATGGTGTTGACAACGATGCCTCTGATGCCACGAAAATTTGATAAACATTTTGTCTTTTCTTTTGCTCTCTCTCTCTCTCTCGGGGCGATTTATGAAAATTGCAGAGTCTTCAATTTTGATATTGACATCTTACTCTTTTCTTCTTCTATATTCTTCTTCTTCTCACAGCCGACAGGTGCACAACCCGAGCAGTACGAAACCGCACGAATGATGGAACTCCGTCGCGTGTACCAACGCGCCATTTCCGTTCCCACGCAATCCCTGGAATCTTTAGTGACTGACTACGAGGCTTTTGAAAATTCGTACGATAAAAAGTTTGCGAGAACGTTGCTCGCCGAAAGCACTCCGAAAATATTCGCGTGTAAAACCGCATACAAAGAGCGCGAAGCTTTAAACGCGGCTCTCTTCGAAGGTTTAGGTTACGATTTGCGAGTGCATAAGAACGGTATTGCCGTGGGTGATCCCGTGCACACGACGAAAGCTGCGGATTGTCATTTAGACGCGTTTCGACGATTCATCGCGTGGGAGAAAACGAACCCGCAGAAATTGGAAGCGGTAGGCATTGTTAGCATCGCAGCGGCAAAGAAAGCAGCAGCAGATAAACTAGAAGAAGAGCCGCCTCGCGTTCGAGAACGCATCGCTCTAGCGTACGAAAAGTGTTTGTTGACGTGCGAGAACTACCCAGAAGTTTGGTTAGAATACTCTCACTGGCACGAAAGTGCAGGACGAGCGGGAGATGCGGCTGAAATATTGTCCCGCGCGCGCATAGTGCTTCCGGGGTCAATCATGCTATTGCTTGCTGCCGCTGATTTAGAAGAGTCGCAGCAAAACTTTGAAGGGATGAAAGCTGTGTACGAATCGTACATGGGTTCGTACGAAGAGAAGCGCGAAGCTGAGAAAGCAGCAGCGGGGGGAGAAGGTACAATCGTTAAAATGATGGACGATGACACTTCGGTCGTGTACGCCGAATATATTCGCGCGTGTCGACGCTCGGATTCCCAAGCTTCCTCTCGAAAGGCTTTCTTGCGCGCGCGTAAAGCTCCCGGATGCAGCTGGCTCGTTTACGCCGCCGCCGCTTTGGTGGAATGGCGCTACGATGAAGCCGATAAACCGTGCCGGAATGTATTTGAACTCGGTCTCAAGACGTACATGGACGTACCTGCGTACGTGTTGACGTATACAAATCACCTAATATCGCTTGGAGACGTTGGGAATACGAGGGTAGTCTTTGAACGCGCATTGAGCGTAGGAAAACCAGACGTTTCCATCTTTGACGCTTTTGTGAAATTTGAGCACGAGTACGGCTCGTACGAATCATTTCGCGCCGCTGAAATTCGGAGAAGCGAGTTTTTAGAACCTAGCGCGGCGGCGTCCATGATAGATCCAGGGATTTTCTCGAGAATGACGGTGGCGAAATTAGTCGCGAACGTTTTTGAACGACACAACTTCATCCCAGACGTCGCGCCTTTGAGAAGCGAAAGTTTATCTCACTACGCGAAACTTGGCGTGTCTTCTATTCGGAAGCACATCGCCGTGTCCGTTGCCTCGGGTAAAAAAGAAATCTCTCGACCGAAACCACCGCCACCGCCGAAAGCGCCTAAAGGTGCGCCTCCTCCTCCTCCGAAAGTTGTTTCCGCCGAGGCGCCCTCGTCGTCGGCTCTACACGACGCGAAGACGACGACTGCGCCGCGCGCGGCGCCTCCGTCCATCGGTCTTTCCGCTTTACCTGTCGTAGTAGCACCTCATCTCCCGGAAACGCTGCGAGAGTTGTTTAATAAGCTTCCCGGTCCGGTAGCGTTCGCGAAAATGCCAGCACCGAGAGTCGACGCGGTCTTGGACGCTTTGAAAAACGCAGATTTGACCATCGAAGGCAAAGCTGAGTTGTTGGCGCAAATGCAGGGTAAAGATACTCGACCGCAAAGCATGGGCTCGAAAAGAACGGCGACGCAAATGATGACTCCCGATATGATGACAGGAGGCGAACCGTCGTCGTCGTTCAGAATGCCCACGAAGGATGTCTTTCGCGAGCGACAATCTAAGATGCAAAAAGCGTCGGCGGAGTATCAATAGAATTTAGCCGGTGTAAAAGAAAGTCTGTGTTCATCTACGTAAATTTGAGTATAACATATGAAATGTGTGCGTGTTTCTCTCTCTTCTCTCACTCTCTGCCTTTTACTTTGCGCCCTTCCAGGCGGCAGCTAAGTTGTAAGGTTTATGTTACTGCGCGTGTGTATTAGTACTTTTTTCAAAGGGCGGGTGCGCAGAATTCCACTCTTTACTTCCCTCCGACTTGTTCCATCATGACGTCCAACGAGTCGCCGTCTTCCATGTCCAACTCTTGCGGCGTTTGGTCCTCTCTAACTCTCTCCCCGTCGAATAAGAATCGAACGGACCCGGGTTGGAGAGATTTGCGCTGCAAGAACGCGTCGAAGATCTGTTTTGTTCATAAATATGAATGCACGAGAGAGAAAGAGAAAAAACGTGAGCGAGTGCCTTGAGCAGCGGTTGTAAAAATCTCTCATCCAATTCTCTTCTCGTCGTCTTTCGAAGAAGAATAAAACGACACTCGAACGCGTACCTTCTTAAACTTGGTACCCATCTTCACTTTAAAGTGCACCTCGGCGTTGTCCTGTTTTTTAAGAGAGAAAGAGAGAGAGATTTGTGTTTCGTTTGAGCAACGAAGGAAGGAGAGATCGGGGAAGCGATTTTTCAAAAAGGAGAACGCGCGCGTTTTCTAAAAAACAATCCGAGAAGAAGAAGAAGAAGAAGAAGAAGAGCGCGCGCTTAAAAACGAGAACAGCGGCAGCAACAAAACAACGACAAAAACGAACCTGGTCCTTCACTTTCAAGTTGATGTGTTCGCCTTTGTCTTCTTTCTTTTCTTCTTCGGAATCCATTTTATTTGAGATGTGTTTCTTGCGTTTCGTGTGAAAACTCTGAAGCTTTTGAAAGGAAAACCACAGAGTCTAAAGTGTAAAACACACTTTAGACGCGAAAGAAGAAGAAACGCAAAAAGAGCGAGATCGAGAATGTCGTCGATTGCCTCGGCGAACAAGAAAAAGATAGCCCTGGTCGCGGCGAGAATATTCCAAACCGCACTGAACGACACGAACGCACCCACGGGGAGAAAACTCTTAAAAAAAGCATTAGTCGGTCCACGATTGACGTCGTGGTACCCGGAAGGTATTCGAAAGATGGACATGCTGTTCGAAGACCCGGACGATAAGAGACGGAAGGTGAAATTAGAGCGGATGAAGAGGAGAGGGAAAGGACCTCCGAAGAAAGGGGAAGGGAAGAGAGCGAAGAAGAAGTAAACGCGAGACAGAATTGTTTTTAGAAAAGCGTGGAGTAGTACCAGGAGTACTACACCAAGTAGCGATAGCGTCACGCGAGACAGCATATATTGTTTTTAGAATAGCGTGTACATATACAGTAAATAGAATCACAATTTTACAATTTAAGTATCACCTGCTGTTGGCGATGCACACGACAGATACTAATCGCATCGCCCCGGACGAAAGTAATAACCGGACGTTCTTTTCGCCTCGCATTTCGTGGAAGTAAAAGTAGCCAATCAACGCGGCGACGACCGATGGGAGAGTGCTAATGATCGGAAACGAGATCGACATCGAGAGCACGCGGTTGGCGACAAACCAGGAGGTTTGAGCAATCCCCCACATGACGCCAGAAATAAACGCCGGGACTATGGTTTCTTGACGAAGCTCGGGATATCTATCCGTGGCTTTTCGGACGACGTGCAAGTAATGGAGCGCGAACGCGACGAGCGTAGTTCCAAAGATGCCGCAAAATTGAGAAAACACGTAATCGAGGGCGTCATCGGAATGCGCACCGCTCTGAAGTCTCAAATTTTCCGCCGGGTTAAAGTTCACGCCATAGAGGACTCCAGACAGAAGAGATAATGTAATGCCAAACGTCTGTTTTTTATTGCTCGCATTACGCAACGCTTCGTCCTCGTCGTCGTTGTTGTTATTCAAAAACGCGTTGTCCTCCCTTTCTTCGTCGACGTCGATTCTTCTCATACCACTCGTGCTGTTGCTGTTGCTGCTACTACTGCTATTACTGTTACTATTTGTCGTCCCATCAATCTTCGACGCCACGTACAGTGCCAGACACGCCAACGCGACTCCGAATCCGTTCAACCCTGGCATCGACACCTCCTCTTTGTCCAATCCGAGAATGCCAAATCTCGCGCTCGCCCACCCAGAAAGCATGCACGCGCCGCTCCAAATCATCATCCCGAGCGCTAAACCTATCGATTTCACGATCGGCACCACGCACAAGTTCCCAATCGCCCACAAACTTCCGCCAAACATCGCTTGATATTCAAACTTTGGAAACGATCGCGCGAGGCAAACGACCACTCCAACCGTGAAAACGCCCAGCGTCATGCACACCGAGAAGAAGACGCCGTCGCCGAGGTTGGTGAGTTTCTTCACCGGCACGTAGTTGGAGCCGAAGAATATCGCGGCGACGAGGCAGCACGCGTATCCGAGGACACCGTCCGAGTCCATCGTGCTCTCCTTCGCTCCTCTTTAATAATAAGAAGAAGAATATTCTGAGTTGTTTTGTGGGGAAACGTAACGAGTTTTTGGTCACAAAGTCGCGCGCGCTTTTTCTCGGATACCGAAGACATTCAAAGTCTCCGTCGTCGCAAAAGAGGGCAAAAGATCATGGGCGTGAAGAAGTCGCGTCTGAGCAAATTTACCGAAGCCGTGCGTCTGTTATTTACTCGCTTTTGCGCGTCCTTTTTTACTCTCTCTTTCTCTCTCTCGTTTTCCGGTGTGGCGGCCTAATTCTCTCTCTCAATCTCTCTCTTTAAAACAGGACAAAGAAGTGCTCGTGCGCATCGTCAAAGACGCGCAGAGGACGAAAAAAGCCGGCTCGGACGGCACGTTCAATGAATTCGTGGAAAAACACGCGCAGACGGAGAAGTTGAAGCACACGCACGATCCTAATAGGCACGATTGGAAGACGTTGGTGAAATTCGTGGAGAGCGTCTTGGGAAAGGAAGAGGAGGAGGAAAGGAAAAACGAAAACGACGACGAAGAAGAAGACGGAGAGATTGAAAAGGAGAAAACCAAGACTAACGCGACAAAGACGACGAGTAAAGAACAATCATTCGAAGAGACGATTTCTAGACACGCGAATTGGCAAAAGAAGAACAAGAAACGGCAGGAGTGGAAAGTATGGCACGAGAGCTGCGAAGACGAGAAGGAAAAGTACGGCGAGGAAGGTTCGAAGGCAAACGCGCTGTGGAAATTGGTGAACATGTGCGAAGAGAGTCAGCAATTCGACGAGAACTACAATCGATTTCCTTCGCACATGGACAGTTGGTTGAGGACGAGTTATCGACCGGGGAGGTGGTGCGTGGAGAAGAACGTGAGGCCGAGGATGGTGGCGATTGATTGCGAGATGTGCGAGACGACGACGGATAATAAGGCGTTGTGCGCGGTGTCCGCGGTGGACGAAGATGGAAATAAGTTATTAGACGCTTTGGTAAAACCACCGGATGCGATTATAGATTATAGGCACGAAATTACCGGGTACACGGAGGCGGATTTTAAGGACGTGACGTTGACGTTGGACGAGGCGAGAGCAAAACTGATGCGGTTGTTGGAACGAGGACATGTGGACGACAACGACGGTGAAAAAGAAGAAGGAGAAAAGGATAAGGAGAAGGACGTGCACGGGTGTATTCTCGTTGGTCATTCGTTATCGCACGATTTAAGAGCTTTGCGTTTGGACCACAGGCCAGTCATCGATACGTCTTTGTTGTTTTCGTTCAAGGAACTTCCGAGAGCGACGCCGGCGTTGGCGGATTTATGTCAAATGATTTTAGGATACGAAATGCGAGAGAAAGGATCGGCGCATGAAGCATTCGCGGACGCTTTGACCGCGATGAAAGTCGTAGAAAAGGTCGTGGAAACGAGCATAGCAAAAGCTGAATTTATTTTGCCGGCACCGGAACGGTTGTTAGTGTTATTCGAAGCGAGAAGACAGACGGCGAAGGAGAATAGGAAAAACGGCACGCCGGATAAGAAACGAAAAGGTAACTTTGATGAGAACAGCGGGAAAGTGACTAATCGCGTTGCTGGTCGAACGCTCTTCATCCATCGTCTCCCGCGAGGTGTTAAAAAAGAAGCCATAGAATCCATCTTTGAAAACGTCATCAAGACGAAATTAGAAAAAGAAGACGAGGGCAGTCACGAAGTCATTAAAATCGAGACGATTAAAGGAAAGTTCGAGGTGGAAACCGGCGAAAACGCGCAAGAAAACGAAACGGTGTCTGTCTTCGCATCTTCCGAAAGAAGCGTCGTCCCAGCTTCCAAGCACGCTCCGACAACTTCTGCTTACGTGGCGTTCGATTCGGTGAAATCCGCCCGCCTCGCTTTCGAACGTCTCCACGGCGCCTTGAGCATCGACGCTCTCGGCCGGCCGCAAAAGAAAGCCAAAATCTCCAAACGTTTCGGCTTCGAAAAGTTAATATGCGTTCGCAACGACACGATCACCGAAAAGGAGGAAGAACAAGTCGCGAAAGTTGCGGAAGAAAAAGAAAAAGCGCCTCTCGCGTTTCCTCCGAGCTCGGCGCAAAAGAAAAAGCCGAGACAACGCAAACCGAAAACAGTTTCGCTCCCTGGCGATACCAAGTAGCGACGATACGGCGCGAGATAGATAGAGAGATAGAGAAAGAGAGAGATAGAGAGAGAGAGAGTCTACAAAACGAGTATGATAATAGGTACGACATGTAATAGATGAACAGCGCTGTGTTTCTCCGATTTTTGGGCATCTGAGTATCCACCACCACCACCCGTATCTTCTTTTCAAAAGAAACACCATCGTCACAAAAAGACTTGGCCAAGAACACTCTCATCCATCATGCGCGCAGCATTCACGCTCGGCGGAAATGCGAAGACGTGCGCACCAACGACGTCGTATTCCTCCTCGTCTTTTTTGTCTTCTGCGTCTTCTTTGATTCGAAGGAGGAAGGAGAGGCGCGAAGAAAGGAGAGTGTTAATCCGCGCATCGTCTTCTGACGCAAATCCTTCCCGAAACAACTCGTCATCCTCGACGAGCAAAGTCTCGGAGGAGGACGACGAGAGTTTCACGTTGGCGGACGTCGGCGAAGATTCCACGCTCGCGGAGAAAAGGAACGAGTTCCAAGAGGCGATCGCGAAAGCGCAGACGGAACAAAAAGAGAAGAAGATATTCGACGAGAAGAGCGAGAGTTCGACTTGGGAAGTGAAAGGAACTGAAGTTTCTTCTTTACCACCACCACCAGCGGTCGCGAAGCCTTTGACGGATCTGAGTCCGATTAACGTAGACGCGACGGCGATAGAAAAAGAGAAGAAAAGAAATGACGACGACGGCGATAAGGATGAACCACTGCGGATGATTGGTAGCGCGCCGGTCAAGTCGTCTTCGGGAGAACCGACGTTTTCCAAGCAGCTCTCGAGGACGGTGAAAGCGTTGGTTCCCGAAGGCGCGTCCGCGGCGACGGTATTGAAAACGACGAAACGTTTCATGGAGGCTTACGAGGCTGGGTTGACGCCAGAGGAGCAGATTGGGTACGCGCTCGGTGTACCGACTGATAAGTTGAACGAGACGCAGAAGAAGTACGCGCCGTTAGTGGCGGAGAAGTTGAAAGAAAACGCCATGCAGTTGAAAGGCGAGTTGTTAGCGGCGACGAATTTGTACGAAGCTGGGATTCAGGCGTATAGTGTAGGTCAGTATCCGAAAGCGTTGAAATTCTTCGGAAATGCGTTGGAAGAAACGAGTGATACCAGTTTGTTGGGTGGGAAAATCCAAATCTATAAAGCTTTGACGTTGTACGCACTCCGTCGTCTGGAGGAGTGCATCGATTTGTATACGTTTTTGGAAGGAACGCATCCGATCGGAAGCATTCGTCGACAGGCTGGGGAGTTGAAGTATATCGCCGAGGCGCCGAGGTTAGAATTAGAAGAAGACGAATACGTCGACGTGCCGGCGGGAGTGAAAGATGCCAACAGGTATCGGGGATACGGGAAAGTGGTTGGGAAATCGGGAAAACCAAAGGTGCCAAAAACGTACACCGAAGAGGCGATGGAGAGAGTGAACTACGCCAAGTACGCGCCGAATCGGTTACAACTGATTGGGTGGACTGCTGTAGCCATAGGATTAGCTTTGTACGGCGCGTACGTAACAAAATGATTTGTAATAAATTATTATCAATATTCTTATAAATCGTGAAACACTTTTCAGATTACAATTGGAAACGCTCTCTCTCTCTCTCTCTCTCTCCTTGAAAAAGTCGCACGCGTCTCCAAGCCTTTCGGCACGCGCCTACGCACTTTTTCGTCCTTCACGTCCTCTTCATCATCGTCCACCGCCTACTACTCTTTCTAGTTCACACACACAATTTCTCGTCGCTTTTCATATACATTATTGTCGTTGTAATTCTTATTATCCTCATTAATCAATCTCTGGATCGACGATACCTCCGTCGCTGATGGAATACTGCGCCTCGGATTCCGGCAAAGTCGGCGAGCACGCGATTTTTGCTACTCTGTTCCCCCCTCTTCCTTTCCTTAACGCCAATCTCGTTGTACTCGCGTGCGCCATGATGTTACCACCGATTGGTTTTTGCGCGTTTGCGCCGGCAAACATACCGCCTTCTGGGTTCGCGACGACTTGGTTGGAAACGACCACCGCGACGCCAAACTCGTTGGCCAACTTCGCCAAATGTCTCAAAAACTTCCCCAACGCCATTTGCCTTGCGGATAACTCCCCTCTTCCCTCGAATTCCGTTCGGAACAAGTTCGTGGCAGAATCGACGAGGATGAGCGAAAAGAGGTCCTGTGCGAGCAACGCACCCGCCGCTACCAACAACTCTTGCTGGTGCTCCGTGTTGTTCGCTTTCGCGTAGGCGATGTTATCCAAACACGAAGTCCCGTCAACTCCGAATCTTTCCGCGATTTGCACGATACGTTCCGGTCTAAACGTCCCTTCCGTATCGATATACATAACCTTACCACCACCTCCTCCGTTCTCCACTGGAATCTGCCCACTCACCGCTAACGTATGCATCAATTGCGTCTTCCCGGTTCTAAATTCTCCGTAAAGCTCCGTCATCGACCCAGACTCGATCCCCCCCATCAACATATCGTCCAACGGCTGCGACCCGGTGGTTATTTTCACCAAATTCTCTCTCTTCGTCGCAAGCGCCGTCGCGGACTGAAACGTATCGTTACACGTTTTCTTGCTAATCGCCTTCAACTTTTCCACTTTTTGTTCGGACAAGCCTTTGATTTGCGTCAACCATTTCTTCGACGCCCCGGACAACCCCTCCATCGTGCACACGCCCGCGGTTTTGAGCTTCTCGATGTCGTTCGCGTTAATCCCATGGTTCTGTTACATAGAGAAAATAGAGAGAAAGAGAGAGTGAGAGGAGAGGAACGCGTGAGTAGTATTCAGAGAAGAGAGGATAAAGAAGGAGGAAAAAAGAAAAACAAAGATTGCAAATGCGAGCGCAAATGTGTGCACCCTCGCATCCTCCAACGCTTTCCAAGGGAGAAGAAGATTCAAAAATTCCGGCGACGACAAAGTCTAAAATCTTTCTCCAACAAGAAGAAGATCTAAACCTATATCATCGCAACGTACCGAAAGCTCGTCAATTCGCACGCAGTGTGGCATTATCTTCTCCTTCACGAACACGTCCTGGACCGTTTGTTGTCCTTGTTGCGCGTTCTGTTGGACGTTTTGGTTTCTTTCCATCATCGCGCTCATGATGGTTGCCGATTGAGAGGTTGATTTTTCTCAAAAATTGGTTCTCTTTTGTATCTTTCTTTTGTTTCGTGAAGAAGAAGAAGAAGAACAACAACAACGATAGAAACGTTTCGAACGCACGAAAAGTGTACCGAATGCTCCGTTCGGTTTATGATACGTCGCGTGCGTTTTTGTGCGCGTGACTCTGATGCGTCTCTTCTCGTAAAAAGAGAGAACGTGTGCTACTAATGAAGCCATGCCCTCTCTCCCAAGTCTCCTCCCTCCCCTTCTCTTTTTGAATTTTTTCAAGAGAAAGAAGAAAGAAAACAAAAACAGAAGACAAAATTCGTCATCACTCTCATCACTTTTTTTTATCTGGTGTTTTGTTGCACACCGCGCCGAAATGCGCTCCCCCCCTCTCTGTTGGGCATTCACCGAGAGACTCGCGATGATGACAACAGCAACAACGACGAGAGCAACGAGAATAGCCGCTCCTCCCTCGAACAGAAATCTTCATCGCGGAATTATTCACAGAACATTTGCGCATCAAAATTCCAGCGCCGACAGAAAAGATATTCAAAACGACTCTTTCCCCGAGTACGTTCAGAAACCATTCTTCACGTTCGAAGTCCTCCACGAATCGAAACGGTCTCGGGCGAGAGCGTGCAAAATAACGACTCCGCACGGGACGATATTTACGCCAGCTTTTGTCGCGGTTGGCACGCAAGGCGCGTTGAAAGCGGTGCCGCATTCGGTATTGGACGATGCCAACTTGGACTTGATGTTTGCGAATACCTACCATTTGTTGCTCCAACCAGGACACGAGCATTTACAAAAAGCCGGAGGAATACACAAATTTATAGGGAGAAATAGACCAACTATTAGCGATAGTGGCGGGTTTCAAGTGTTTTCATTGGGTTTGGATGCGGATGAGTTGGATGAGAGCAAATCCCCTAATAAGAATAACAATGGCAACAACAACAACAACAACAACGGCGAACGCAACCACGGCGGCACCGGGACGAAGGAGTTGAAGAGTCGAGGGAAAACGAAGCATAAGCAACAGAATTTATTGGAAAAAGTAGATGAAGATGGCGTGACGTTTCGTTCGTACCGCGACGGGACGACGTTGAAGTTGACGCCAGAGTCGAGCGTGCAAGCGCAAAAGAACATCGGATGCGACATTATACTTCCTTTGGACGAGTTGACGAAATACGATATCAGTTTACAAGAGCTCTCAGAGTCAGTAGATAGGTCGCACAGATGGGAGACGCGGAGCTTATACGAGCACTTGAAGAATGTGAAAGAGCAGGCAATGTATGCCATTATTCACGGCGGCGTGGATGAGAGGTTGAGAAAGAAGAGCGTGGAATATTTGACGAGTTTGCCTTTTGACGGCTACGCGATTGGTGGGTCGTTAGGGAAGAACAGGGAAGAGCTGAAAGAACTTTTACAGTTTTTGATGCCAATCATTCCGAGGGATAAACCGAATCATTTACTTGGAATTGGAGATTTGCCGTCTATTGCGCACGGAGTACGCATGGGCGTGGATTCGTTCGATAGCGCGTACCCGACTCAAATCGCTCGACACGGAACGCTTTTGTCCGAGAATGGGCCAGTAAATTATAGAAAATCAGAATATAGAGAGCATTTCGGCAAACCTGCTGAAATATTAGGAAATAGTAGTGGCGACGACGAGTGCAAGTGTTTATTGTGCAGAAAACACTCGCTCTCGTATTTAGCACATCTGGACAGGGCAAACGAACCCATGGCATGGAGCCTCGCGACGGAGCACAATTTACATTTCATGGGACGTACGATGGAAAGGCACAGACAAGCTATAATGAACGATGAGATATGATTATTTAATAGCATTTTGTATTTGTAATAATGCGCGAAAATTAGTACCGCCGGGTTTTGTAAAAGGAACAATTTTCTCTCGTGCGGAAGAGGTCAACACGCCCAAAGTCAACACGTACGCTCCAAAATTTTAGCTCTTTCGAAAAAAAAGTAAATGACTCGCGCAGAAGTCGAAAGACACTGCGTGATGCCAGAGATACAAAACACCGTAGAACCGAGCGCGTTGACGTCGAGATTAGCGCGAATCCACACGCACACGCACACGAATTCGAATACGGAACACGCCAGCACGTGGGTCTTCTTTTCTGCAAAAACGTTCAAAAATACTGACCATACACCCAACTCTTTCTCCTTTTTCTAAATATTATGCATACAGATTGACTATTTGCGAAACAACAGTCGCGGATAACGAGCTCCTCCACGACATCAACCACGTCGGCATCGCCTCCGAAATCGACGCGCAACTTTCCTCAGTCGATCAGACTCTTGAAGCGCTTCGCGATAAATCTCGCTTCGTTGGCGAGGAGGACGAACGCGCGTTTTACCAAAACCGAAAAAGAACTCACGGAAACGAAACCATCAAATTGCGCAATAAAATAAATGAATCTTTGGCGCATCAGATGGCGTTCTTCACCGAGACAACGACAAAGTTTCCGTGCTTGAACGGATGGTCGAATAACAGTAGTCAACACTTGCCGCCAGAGCACATCTTCTCGCCGACGAGGCCGAAAGAACTTTGACGTGACTATCATATTTTAGATCTTGAGTAAGAGCATCATTCGTCGCGAAGAATGGGCTTTATTGTTATTAATATCGTCAACAGGTCTCGTCCAATTCATGTACAAGAATAAGTCGCTCAGTTTATTCACCATGACGTAAAAGTAAACGCCAATCATCAACGCAAACATGGCGCAGATCAAGATGGTTTTCTTTCCTCTTTTCCTTTCATTGATATTTTTTCTTGTTGGGAAGAAAAGAGGAGGAGGGAGGTGTTCTCCGCGCCCTCGTTGACGACGGGACCACTGGTTACGTTCATTTGAAGGAGAGAAAGGAGGCGATGGGTGCGGTCTATGTGGTCGCGGTGGCGTGTGCGCGTCGTCGTCGTGGATGTTAGATTCATTCATTGTTTTTGCTTTCTTTTCGTCAAAACGTCTTTTTTTATGTGAGATATTTTGAGGTGACCTTTCTCTCTTTATTTATACAAAAATACGTTCTACTATATTTGATTTGATTTGTCGCGAGACGAATCTTAACTCTTCTGCTCTCTGAGCAACGCTAATTGTGCTTTCAACTCCTCCGTGGTCAATTTAGAGATATCCTTCTTGACTAACTCGGCTGACGGTCGAGTAGGCCTCTCTCTCACCGGTAACAAGTTCGACTTATCGGGAATCTTCGGTACGATTTGTCGCAAATCAATCACGTCTCTCATGTAAATATCACTCTCGACCCAATTTTTAAACGATACTAAAGCCCCAATCGCCGTGGCGACTTCTAACGCCAACACGAGCATGGATCGGTACCCTTCCATTTTCCTCATGTTTGCCGCGTCTTTGATGATTTCTTTGCGCATGGAAAACTGTTTCTTCGCCGCGCGTTCCCACCCGTCTTCGTCCATGGATAACTCTTTCACCACGTTTTTGAAAAACTTATTGTGATGTTCCCCTAACCATTGTTCAGCGGCGTCCATTTGCATCTCCTCTTTCGTCCCGGATGTAGATGTTGATCCGCTATCAACGCCTTCGTCGCCGTCGTAATCGTCGTAAGAGTAGTCGTCGCCAAAGTCATCGCTTTGGAATCGAGATACCGGTCGAAAATCCCTGTAATCGTCCTCAAAATCACCACCGTCATCGTCCACGCTCTCCTCACTCCCTTCTCCAAAACTCTCTCCTCCTCCATCGTTCTCCCCGCCACTAAAAGACGTCCTCATCGGTTCCAACTCGTCCGCGCTGCCAAACCCATCCTCACCAGTAGTACTCTCCCGTCTCATCATCTGTGCCTGCGCCGCAGGACTCGGCATCGACTGCGGTAACTTCATCAACAAAAACCACGCGGCTAACCCTGCGCACGCAATCAAGGCGAGCAAACCGATATTGTTCGATGATGCTGAACTGTTGTTGTACGCTTCCGCCGAAGAAGGATGATGATCCCCATCGTCTTTTTTCTTTTGCAAGATGACATTTAAATCCGTCTCCATCTCCATCAGTTTTTCCTCTCGCGCTTTATCTTCCGCTCTCGCAAAAGAAGAAGACAAAGACTCCGCGCTTTTGTTCTCGTTAGAACTGCTCTTCCCGAAACCAAACAGATCCATGATGCTTATGTGTTGTGTTGAGAAATGATTAAAAATCAAAGTGGAGAAAAGAACAAAAAAAGTAAAGAAATTTGTGAAATCGAGAAAAAGTCTTTTGGGAAGCAAAATTGATATTTTCTTCACACTTCACACGCGCAACAAACATTCTCTCTCTCTCTTAAAATATATACACGCACGCAACGCGTCACGCAGGAGGAGGACGCATTTCTCTTGCGTGTGTGTGTGTGTTTCTCTCTCGCGAATCGATCGCAGGTGAAGAAAAGTTGCTTTTATTTAAAGAGAAATTGGGTAGGGGAAACCTCCGTAACGCTTCTTCTTCATAATAATGAACGGAGCAAACGGAGCGTTTTTGACGAACGCGGAGCCGAGGAAAGGCGATACGACGACGAGCGAAAACGCTTCTTTCTGCAAAAACACGTTCCGATGGGTCGTCGACATCGACCAGTGGCATCCAATCGAAGAACACGAAGGGAGAGAGTTTCAGTTTTTATTAAATTTGATTCAACAGGAAGACGAACGAGAACAAGTTTTGAAGTATTACCATTTCGCGGATAAGAAGAGAGCGCTGGTGTCGAGATTGATGACGCGAGCGGCGTGCGCGAAAGCGAGAGGGTGCAAGTTTGAGGAGGTTATCATCGGGAGGACGAAAGGGAGGAAACCGTTCTTTAAGAACGTGCACGAGGTAGCCGCGAGGACGACGACGACAAACAACGGCGGTAGTAGTAGTATTAGTAACGGCAACGCGACGATGACGATGATGAGAGACGGTGGAAGAATAGGTATTGCGAACGCGCCAAACTTTAACTTTAACGTCAGTCACGAAGGGAAATACGTCGCGTTGGTTTCGGAACCGTACGCGATTTGCGGCGTCGACGTCGCCGCGCCGGACCAACTTCGTCTAGGGAATCGGTCGATTTCCGCCATCGAGGAAATTTTTGAGACGTTCGATACGACGTTACATCCGAAAGAAAAAGCGCAAATTTTAAAACAAAATGGATTATCCAGTCAACTTTCGAGATTTAGACAGATTTGGTCGTTGAAAGAGGCGTGGTCGAAGTGCATGGGGACTGGGTTAGGAGCGAAATTTGCCTCGGCGGAGTTTACGATTTCGCAAGACGTGGAAGCGGCGGTAAATGCCAATAATGACAATGATGACGATGATAAAGTAAAGAGTACTAAACAACAAAACGCAAACGTCCAAATCGACGATAAAAAGGACTTTGGCGGCGCTTGGACCGCTACCATTTCCGTCGATGGCGTCAACGAAATCGGCCAGCGCGACGAAAACTGGAGTTTCTACTTACACCCGTTCCCCCCGCTCGAAGACGTTTACGACATCCCCGACGACGAAACGCACTGGATAACCGTCGCCAGAGGTCCAACCAGCTGCGTCGTTGATGCGCACGGCGAATTCTGGAAAACTTTAAAAGCAAAAAACATCGAATCGAACGAACAAAAAGACACGTGGACGAGAGACATTTGGCGAAGAGCGCCTTCGTTTCGGATGTTGCGGGTGGCGGATTTGGTCCCGGAGGAGTTGCGCTATCGATTTCAGTGTTTGGTGAAAGAGGAGGAAAATTGCGAAAGAGTGTTGGAGAGTATCGCGGCGACGGCGATTGTGAAATGAATGTATGTATGTATGTATATGTGCTGCTTGTATGAATAGTAGTTTTAGAAAACCGAGAACGTTGGTGTAGTATCACGAAAACAAACACAAGAGAGCGTAACGAACTCGTCAAATGCCTCAAAATTTACCTACTACTCTGCTCTCTGCGAAAGAAGAACACACTCACAAGCGTCAAAGAAAAGAGACAAAAAATGATGATGATGACTATAACGACAGCAACAACACCAAGAACAACACCATCGTGTTTAGCGCAAGGACAGAACAAAAACAAGTATCGCGGTCCGAAACCATCTGATGATTCCATTTTGGATAACGACGGCAAAAACATCAACACGTCCTCTCGTCGTCCTCGAAATCGTCGCGAACAGCTCCTCACCTTGACCGCCACCGTCCTCCTCTCCGTTTCGAGAACTCAACCATCTCACGCGTTCGGCAACGGTTTCCCCGGGTACGACGTCAACGAGAAAGCGAGAAACCTGCAACGCGATGCGATTAAAAACGAGCTCAACGAACAAAAGCGGTTAGCGAGAGAGGAGAAGCAAAAGAGGCGACGAGAGAAATGCGCGAACGGCGAGACAGAATTCTGCGACGACGAGGAGAGCAGCGGGTCGTAGAGACAGAAAGAGAGAGAGCGCGAGCGTGTAGTAGTAATATGATAACCAAATGTGTTTCCCATCGTAAAGCGTTGAAAGTTTCCCCAAACACGTCAAAACTCCTCTGTATTCCAACACATAATGTCGCACCACCGAGGCGGTGCTGGTGGAAACCAGCACCTGCACTACGACGGCACGTACGGACCAATATCCCCCTCGAATTCTCCCGACATTCCATCGCCTCGTCAGTGGACGGAGCCCCCTCCTTCTCCGTCGTCAAAATCTTCGTTCTCTGCGCGAGAGCGACTGGAAACGTTGAAAAGAAATAAAAGTAGGACGAAGAATATCCGCAACATGTTCCCTCGAATGGAACGGATCGCGCTCGTTATCCTAGTCGTCGTATTCTGGACGCAACAAATGTACTCGAATTTTACCATGATGCCTGGTAAAGGGAGTTTAGAGAAGGAACATGAGCACGTATTGGGAGGAGGAGGAGTTAGAAGAGGAGGAGGAGGGGTGTTGACTTCAACGAATCGCAAGAAATCGAACGGCAATAATAATGTCGTGAGGTTCACGACGAGCGATTTAAATTCTGGGATTCACACGGAGACGAGGAGAGTGAGGAGAGAAGGCACCGCGAATCGGAAGGAGAGTATAGGTTCTTCGAAGGAGAAGGACGCCGCGGCGAGCGGCGCCGGTACTCCAGCGCGGCCGGCGACGCCGAGATGGTTCACGAGACAAGCGAGAGAGTTTTGGAAGGTTTATGAAGACGACGTCGCGATGAATTGCCCGGAAGGCACAGACGAGGAGGAAGGATGCGCATTGCCGCAGGAAACGTACGTGAACTTTGCAAAGTTGTCGATTAACGATCAGACGGCGACTTTGAAACATTTGGGTTTGCCGGCGATTCGAGCGAGAGATTTGCTGTTGAACGGCGTTTCGGATGCAGATAAGCAGAGTTTATTGCTGTTGAGCGTAGACGCGACGAGAGCGAAGGAGATTATAGAGTACACGGCAACTTTGCCGGCGTTGAAATTGATTAAGCGGGGGATTTTGAGGTCGCCGAGGAAGGTGTTGGCGGTATTGGCGGCGTTGAACGATAAGACGGAAGCGTTGGATCGCATTTTGCCTCATTTGACGACGACGCGCGGTGGGAGTGCTGGTAGTAGCGAGAACGAGAACGAGGAACACCGTCACCCTCATCATCAACGTTTGCACAAGCAACCGCTCCGACCGTTTCTGTCGTGGTTCCCGGACGCGGATATCGCGGAGCTTCTCTCGGCGTCTTCAGCTTTGCAAGCTTCCATCGCGGTGGAAACGTTATCGCTCAAGAAGCTCGCCGACGTGTTCACGAGAATGCTTACGCCTCCATCGAAAGAAACTGCAACAAGTAGTAGTACTAGCACTAGTGGTAGTAGTGGTTCTCGAGCCAGCGCCGCCGCCAAGCGCCATTCCACTGGTTCGTCATCAACAGCAGCGGCAAAAACCATCGCCATGATTCTCGAAGCCTCCCGCCGGAGCCAAGCGGCGAAAATCCTCGCCCGACTCGACCTCGATTCGCAAACCTTACTTTACTCCAAAATGGACGAAGCTACCGCAGAGGCGTTAAAATCTCGAGTTTCCTTAATCTCCCCCGAATCCATCGAAGAAGAAGACGAATCCGTCGCCCGAACGGATGAAACGCAAACGTTTGATTTCGCGCAAATAAACGACGCCATCCAATCCGTGAATAAAGACATCAAATCGAGCGAAGAGAAAGCGAAAAATGAGCGGGATAAAATGGAAAAAGCCGGTCTGTCCTGGAGAGGCGTCGGTTGGTGATCGTTTTCATCACTGTAGCAGCACATTATATATATATAGATTGTAGTAGACATATTTTCGCAGCAAAAAGCTCAGAGAAAAAAGCAAGAGCAAAACTTAAATGACTGCAAATATCTTGTACTCCTCCAAAAGTCGTTTTTTCTTCAGGGAAACCACTTGAAATCAATCGTCACATCATCATCGTCATCATCTGAGACACGCGCGCGCGCGCACACAGACAGGTCTTCTTTTCTCCTTTTCAATCAAACAGAGAGAGGAGTCGATTCAAACAGTCGCGAAAAGCACCCGTGTACCGCGCTGCTACACCAAAGAAGAAGAAGAAGAAGAAGAAGGACGTTTTTTTGGCGTTCGTGTTGAGATTGATTTTCTTATATAAATCCGATTCACATCACGCGGAGGAGGAGAAAAAAAACGCGCCCATTCACATTCAAGAGTACAGTAAAAGATGGCGGACACATCGACACAAGAACAACAACAAGAACAACAACAACAACCGATGAACTTTCTCGCGACTTTGAAGAACAAAGCGCCGCAGCAAAACGGAACAGGTATGCGTTTATGCGAGAGTATCTAACCTCGGTCTGCACTTTCTCATTTCTTCTGCCCGAGAATCCAACCGGATGGATTGTTTGAGCGTTTTCGACCGGCAAAAGACTTTGCACGTAGTTCACTATTCACACATCGAAACTCTCTTTCTCTCTCTTTCAAACAGGAAAACAACAACAACAACAGAAAAGAACGGCGTCCGCACCGCCCGGGTTTACATCACCATCCGGACAACAACAACAGACGACGAGGACAACGACGGTTTTGGGGGAGGAGCAGATTCCTGGGAAAAAGACGCCAACGACGCCGACGAAGAGTAGCGGCGCGACGAAACCAGCACCGATTGGCATCCCGGAAAAAGAGGACGAGGCGTTCGACCCGAGCTTAGTCTCGCCGCAACTGGCGATGATTAAGAAACTCAGCGCGAAACCGAAGAATAGTCTCGGAGAGGAAGAGGACAAGAACGACCCGAAGAGTCCTTTGGCGTTGTGCAACGACGGGCAAACGAGCGAGTCGCAAAGTTCCGGGACGACCGATCAAGAGTCAGTCAGTTTTCAAGAGAAACTTGTCGCGGATGGCGAAGGTGTTGACGCGAAGAAGGATAGTGCCTCGTCCGCTCAGGCGGGTAAGAAGGGACAGAAACAAAGAGAAGAGGAAAACTACGTGACGCCGCGACCGATTTGGGTGGCAAGGTTGCCGAGACCAGCCTCGGAGAAGTACGACGACCAAAAAGCGCAAAGAGAGAGAGATCAAGTGTTGGACGAAAAGATTAAAGGTTTAACCACGGAAATCGACGCGATGATTAAAGAATCGCAGGAGTTGAAGGTTGAATTGGACGCCAAGAGAGTCGAGTTGAAGAAATCGAGAGAGGAAGTCAAGATGGCGAACGACTTGGTGAAACCGATTCGCGACCGATGGAACGGTCTGCGCGACGCCGAGAAGAGCTTGAAAGAAAAATCGCAAACGATGAAAGGTTTGGACAGTTTAGCGAAACTCGACGCCAAGTTGGACGACTTGGAGAAGAAGATGGAAGACGAGAGCTTGTCGGTTTTGGAACAGAACAAGATTTTGCGCGAGCAGAAAAAGTTGCGAAAAATGCAAACAGAAATCGAGTCTCTCGAAGAGAAGAAGCGTCAAACGACTGGTCCGAATCTAGTTGGTGAAAGTCGCGACGAGCTGAAAGCGCGTTTGAATGCGTGCTCGGAAGCGATCGATGTTTTGAGAGCGAGATTAAAGACGGTTGCGGATTCTCACGACGAGACGTTTGAGCAAATCAAGGTTGTTTCGGAAACGATCACATCTTTGAGAGATAAGCGTTCAAAGTTTATGAAGGAAAGAAGCGCAAAGTACAACGAGTTGGCCGGTGTCAGAAAGGAAATCCAAGTCTTCTCCAAGTTCAGATCGCTCGCCAGAGATGCGCAAGCTTCAATGAACTCGAAAGACGTCGACGTCATTTCAGAAGCGAGAATGAAGTGCGAAGACCACAACGATAAGTTGATTGCTCAAATGATTGAGAGTGAAATGTACCGTGAATGGTATATGGTTGAAACCAAACGAGAGCAGTCGGCGGCGAGAGAACGCAAGATGGAAGCGCAAGCGGTGAGGGATGCCGAGAGATTGGCAAAGATTGAAGAAAAGCTCAAGAAATCAAACGCAAAGAGAGAGGAGGAAGAGAAGAAGAAGAAGAAGAAGGAGCAAGACGAAATGGAAAAAGAACAAGAGGAAGTCGATCCTGCGGCAATTCCAAATGTGGAAAAGCCGGCATCTTCATCATCATTAGCCACCACCGAGAACGCTGTCGAGAAAAAGCTCAACAAGAAACAGAAGCAAAAAGGTGCGAAAAAATCACCGTCAACCGTCGACGTTGCGAACAAGAACGAAGTCAAAGAAGAAGTGCCGAAAATCGCGAAAGTTCCCGAACACATTCTCGAGATTCTGAGCTCAAAAGGTACCAATGATAGCGACGCGAGTGATCCTCCGTTATCTCCGCGGTCTCAAGCGCGCGAAAAATCGCTCGAAGGCGCGCAGTTAAAGGCGCGAAAGCAACAATTAAAGCAGGAACGATTGAAAGCGAGCGCGCAGAAAGCCGAGAAGAACTCTGAATCGACGAAAAGTAAAAGCGAAGAAATGGCCGCCGCGAGTGCCGCTACGCAAGCGGCAAGAGCGCAAATCGAGTTGGAGTTGAAACGCGAAAAGCGCGAAGAGCAAGAGCGATTATCGTCGGCGTCGAAGGATGTTCAGGTTGACAAAGAAGTCGTGAAAGTCGCCGCCAAAGCCGCCAAGCGCGCGGCATTGATGAAGGAAATGAAGAAAGAACGACGCGATAAGATCAAGAAGATACTTCTTGCCATCTTTTTATGTATCGTTGTATCTTTGCTCACCTATTCTCATTTCACGACGAAGCCGGAACCGAAAGTGATCAACATCAACACAAAGTCTTGGAGGCAAGAGGAGCAACAGCAGCAGCAGCAGCCAGAGGTGACATATCAGTTCGAAGAGGAAGAAGGTTTAGAAGACCAGCAACCGCTGTTCAATTCCGAACTATAATACCTAAACTAATACTTTCCATAATACAGAATAAAGTCTCGAGTTCGAGAAAGAGCGAGAGCGAGAGAGAGGAATTATTACTAATTGTTTTAAATAATGCAACCGTGCCGTACAAATAATAACGAACGATGTGAATGTATGTCTTGTGCGTAAACTAGTTCTTTACAACTTGGCGCGCCGCGCATCGCGCATTTCTATCTTAACAAAGGTTCGCGAACAAAATACCCTGCGTCCTCTTAATTTCGTTGCTCCATTTGTTCAATGCATCGTACTCGCTTTCTACCCTTTTCTTTTGAAGCTTTTTCCCTTCTTCTTGTTGTTCCTTCTCTTGTTCACTCGCGTCCGCGATGCTCTCTCGGTTAATCTCCAACATCCCGGTCACTTGATTTATCTTCGCGTCTAACACGTCGTCTAATACTAAATTCACGAGCAACGATTCTAACTCTTTCTCGGGAATGTTCAACTCTTCGCTCAAGTGCGGCAATTTCACCTTCGAGTATGGCCGGACTGTTTTTAACAAAACTTGCGTTCGAACGTTGTCCAACAAAGCTTGAATGTGTTCGGCGACAAACGCGTCTTCGCTGATACTCTTCTTGTGCTTCTCTAAAAGCGATTCAAACGACGTGATATCGTTAGCTTGGTACGCTTGGACTAGGTCCGTCATCGCCTTCACCTCCTCGTTCGATTGAAACGGTTTCGCTTCTTGCGATCCGAACGGATCCACGTCCGATTGCATCAACATGTTCGCCAACACGAGATACTTCAAACATACCACCCGTCTCGGTAACCCTGCTTCGTCGTAACTCTTAAACGCCTCGAAAAAGTCCGTCGCCGCGTCTCCAAAGTTCCTCTCCGCGATGTGCATTTTGCCACCGCACTCGCGAATGATACCTAGTATTCTCGGGTGCGGAATCGCGCTCTTAATTGCCAAACTCTCTCGGTACAACTCTTTCAACTTTTTCGTGTTCTTTTGCTCGGTGTACATTTGAATCTCCATCGCGTACACCTCCAACAACTGCGTCCCTTTACTTGCCGCATAGTTCCCACTCTCGTCTTCGCACGATTTTCTCAATTCTTTCAACGTCTTCCCCATAGCCGCAAAGTTCTGCCACTTCAACCACAATTTGCACAACTTCAGTTGAATCTTAAACCACAACCGTTCGTTCGCCTCTCTCGTCATCGTTTTCAGCGTCTTCTCGTAAAACTGTTCCAGCAACTCCCGGTCTTCCATTTGGTTCATCGTTTCCAACAAAGAATTCAAAACCTTTTCCGATTTGTTCTTCGTCACCGCTTTCGAGTCGACGTATGTCAACAGCTTCCCTAAACTCTCAATCGCGAGCGCGACGTTCTTCTTCTTCTTCTCCTCCTCTTTCGTTGAAATCGACGCATCCGCACAACCTTTCAATCGTAACTTCACCACCTGTTTCATGGCTTTAAACCCCCACTCGCCGGGTTGACCGCTCTCATCTTCCATGGTCACCACCGCCGTGAACGCCTCGATCGCTTTCTCAAAGTCCTCCGGGTTTTCCAGCAAGCCTGTAATATCAGAAAAGAAACAGTAAAGAGAGAGAGAGAGAAAAATTGGAGTTCGTTAGATCTTCGTTTTCTTCGCTTGAACTCTCTTTTCGAGAGAGAGAGAGAGAAAAAAAAACAGAGAAACGAATGTTTTGAACGTACCTTTCGCGTTGTAATATTGGTTCTCCACGTCCACTTGTTCCTCGTCTTGTTCCTCGTCCGAGTATTCGAACCCGTAGTCTTCGTCCATGTCGCTCATGATGATTGAATTTTTTCCTCTTCGAGAGGTTTTTTTTGGCGAAACCAAAAATGAGGAAAATCGCTTATTTTAAATGACCACATTTTGATCACGAACAGATACTCGAAGAGCGGGTGAAAGAGATGGAGGAGGAGTTGCGAGAGAAGGAGGAGGAGTTGAGAGAGGTCAAAGAAGAGCTGAGAAACCTTTCGCCGACGCCTTTGTGGAAGGTTGTCACGGATAAGCAGTACAAAGATATCTTCGAGACGCATATTTTATCGAAGTTGGAGGAGTTGTCTTTCAGAGTGTTTCGAGAGGTGAACACGGAAAGTCGCGACGCGTGTAGACGATCGGGGAGGAAGTTGCGGGAGACTTTTGGGCTTACTACTTACAGTGGTAATCCACCAGTGGCAAAGAAAACGACCAGAAAGCTCGGGGGAAAAGAAGCGCAGTATTTTTTCTGCAATCGAGCAGCTTGTATGGGAAACCTCGCGTTGGTTCGTTGGTTACGAGAAGTGAAAAAGTTTGATTGGAACGAGTGGACGATCAACAGAGCAGCTGAAAATGGTCATCTTCACATTGTGACGTATTGCATGGAACAGAAATGTCCACGTGGCTCGTTGACGTGTGCATATGCTGCCGCCTACGGCCATCTCGATATTCTCAAATACTTGCACGAAAACGGCGCGCCTTGGAGTTCGTGGACTTGCTATTACGCTCGCGAAAACAACCACCTCGAGTGTTTAGTCTACGCGCTAGATAACGGGTGTCAAAACGACAAACACGTCCCACAACATTAACAAGTAAACAACGCTCCGTGATGTAACATTGGTGATGAGATTTAAAAGAAAATGCACACATGTTTAGCACAGAGAGAAAAAGGGAGAGAAAGAGAGAAAGAGATTGAGAGACACATACACACACGCGCAACTAAGAAGAAAATTTTAAAATCTCTACGTATGCGCAAAATCTAAGAACTTACTAATCATAAAACTTACACGGTCGTGGACGCTACTGTTGTTGCCACTTTCTGTTACATCAAACGACTGATATCGCGTCCGAATATTCGCGTTCGCAACATGTCGAAACCAACTTTGAAACTGTTCCCTACGCTCACTTGGCTCACCGTTTCGAAGCTTTTCCAAAACAAACCAGCCATGATGCCTTTCAAAATAGTTACGCCCGGAATATCCGCCACAGCGGCGTCCTTTCCAATGTACGCCAGCGAGCCTCGGTGCGTGTACACAAACTCCGCGTTCGGATCGTCTAACACCGCGTAATTCCCAGTTTCTGCCGCTTTATTGAACCTCTCTGCTAAATAATATCCCTCCTGTTTCGCCACCTGCGCCGTCGCCGGATACGCTTTCGGTTCCAACGTCACGCAATCCCCAATCCCATATATCGACCCGTCCGATCCCTTCACGCGCATGGCCTTATCCGCTAACAACGCTCTTCTGCTCGGTTGCGACCCTTCCGGTAACGAATCCATCACTTTCTCACACACAGGGTTCATCTTAATCCCAGAACACCACACCGCCATCCCAAACGGCAGTTCTTTCTCCTCCCCAGTGTTCTTATCCGCCACCGTCAAGACGCACTGCTTGACCTCTTTCACTTGCGTGTTTAAAATACAATTAATGTTCGCCTTTTGGAAAAAATCCGTGGCGTAGTTTTGAATATCTCTATCGTACGTCGATAACAATCGGTCTTGTAAATCGACAATGTTAATCGACACGTGTTTCAAAAGCCGCTTCGGAAACGTCTTGGCGACGTCGTTATACACTAAATCGTACAATTCCGCGGCTAATTCTACCCCAGTCGGTCCAGCGCCGATAACCACAAACCTCAACAAATCCTCAATCTGTCCAACCGACATCGACGGCAACGCCGCTCTCTCAAATCTCGCGTTCACTTGACTCCGAAACTGCGCCGCGTGCGCCACCTCTTTGAAAAACAAACAGTGCTGCTCCACCCCGGGTACGCCAAACGTGTTCGGAATCGCCCCAACGGCGACAACTAGATAATCGTAATTGATGTTAAAATGTTGCGACTTGTGCTTCCCACCTTCCCCATCGCCACCACCGACATTCGGTAACCACTTGCTCGCCGTCGCGCTTGTTAAATACCTATTGGTAAACGACACCGTCTTCTTCTGCGCATCCACGCCAGTCGCGGCGGCTTCGTAATATTTGAACCCTTTCTCCGCGATCGGCCTCCGAATGCTCTCCACGATCGATCTCGTCTCAATCGCTCCGGTGGCTACCCCGGGAAGTAACGGCGTGTACAAAAAATAATTCCTCGGCGATACCACCACCACGTTGAACATATCTCGAGCCACTTTTTTATCCAACGCTTTGATAAAACTAATCGCCCCCCACCCGGAGCCTAACACGACGATGGTTTTCTTATTCGGATCGATCGTGCACGATTCAATCGAGGACGTCGGTTCCGGCGCGGAGAGTTTTTGTTCCAACACGCGCTCCAACCGGTCGTTCCAGTGCGAGTCCGCCGCCGCCGCGAACGAACGAGTCGAGGAAGGCGACATACAATTTTGTTTCCTTTTTTCTTCTTGCGTCGCTGTCGAGGAGACACGTGTGTGGAAACGACTTTGATCTTCATCGCTTACGTTTCTCCCAAACGTCGTAAACTCGCTCGTTTGACGAAAGAACCCCGCGCCTTGGCTATGTTTGACCCCGCACGAGGAGGAGGAATAGTAATAGTAATAGTTTTGCCTATGCGCGGTCTTGGACGCGCCTCGTCGGAAGGAGGAGAGGAGCGACATGATGATGATTGATTCCGGATAGAACCGCCGCGCGTCGAAAAAGTGAACGCTTTTTGAGTTTCGTTTGGAAGGCAAAAGTAGGCACTTTAATAATAAGAGGGACTTTTTCTTCACTCTGCGCGCGAGCGCTACTACGTGTGCTATTTATTATTCTACTGTTTTTAAAGCTATTTATATCATTTCTCTCTCTATTCTTTCTATTCTTCTCCGCTGACTTCCATGACAATCTCGCCAAACTTTTGGAGCAATTCTTTGCACTTCACTCGGGCGAATTCGTGGGAGACCATGTAGGAATACGCCAATCCGACGACGACGGGGATGCGCAAGCCTCGGCCGCCGGAGCCGACGAAGAGGAAGAGGATGGATGGTCCGACTCTTTCCGCGTGGTTCCGGAAGTCCCGCCGGAATCGAGTGACGTTGTGGTACAAAAAGAAGGTGGTGCCCAAGGTGAAAATACCACCGACGAGCACGTCTAAGCGGTTAGGGAGGGCGGGAAAGACTTGGATAATCCTT
>Ga0255783_10000020_pt1 | contig 146606 bp, 96 predicted proteins | sample 011ome_22_FD_179981 | JGI IMG/M metagenome (GOLD analysis project Ga0255783, IMG submission 179981) | Coastal salt marsh microbial communities from the Groves Creek Marsh, Skidaway Island, Georgia - 011507BT metaG (version 2) | ecosystem: Environmental > Aquatic > Marine > Intertidal zone >... | reverse complement strand
CTCACACAGAAAGACAGACGTAGTAGTAGTAGTACGAGTAGCTTAGGGAATAACAGCGACACGATTCAGAAGACGACCGACGATTTATTATTAAAGACGAGACGACGAAGACTCTCATCATCTCCGCGAAGAAGTTTGCGTTGGATCTCTCCGTTGTTTTCGTGTGATAAATACTAAACCACTCATTAAAAAACAAGCGGCGGCGCGAAAAGAGAGAGGGAAAGAGAATGACCGACCAAGCGGTGCTTCTGTTACGAAACCAGCTGAGAGGTGCGTCGTTTTTCTTGTCCTTCTTTTGTTTTGTCTGTCTGTCCCTCTCTTGGATGATGGATGATTATGATGTGGACGATGATTTTTCTGCGAGGAGAGCGACGAGGGGCGACTCCAACATTTTGTACTGACTTTTTCCTCCTTCTCTTCTGATTACTACTACTACTACTACGAATGCGAAAAATAAAACAGATTTAACTCGGAACCCAATCGAGGGCTTCTCCGCGGGTTTAGTGGACGATTCCAACGTCTTACAATGGCAAGTAACCATCATGGGCCCTCCGGATACGTTATACGAGGGCGGTTTCTTCACGGCGACGATGACGTTCCCGAAAGATTACCCGAACAAACCGCCGGACGTGAAATTTAAATCGGAAATTTGGCACCCGAACGTGTATCCAGACGGGAGGGTGTGCATATCTATCTTACACGACGCCGGGGATGACCCGATGGGGTACGAGTGCGCCAGCGAGCGGTGGTCGCCGGTGCAAACGGTGGAGACGATTATGCTGTCGATTATATCGATGTTGTCCTCGCCGAACGACGAGTCGCCGGCGAATATCGACGCGGCGAAGATGTTTCGAGAGGATTACGCGGGATTTAAGAAACGGGTGGCGAGATGCGTGAGGAAGAGTCAAGAGGAGTGCTTTTGAAATGAGGAGAGAAGCACACGCGATGAAGGATGGAATAAAGAGAGAGAGAGAGAGAGAGAAAGAGAGGGATAACGCAGAAATGTTTTAAAGTATTATAGAAGAGAGAATATATAAAAGAGAGCACGCTAGAAAGAGATAGACATAAGAGAGAGAGAGAGAGGATACGAAAAAGCAAGGAAAAAGAAGAAGAAGAAGAAGAAGAAGAAGAAGAGAGTACTACTACCCATATCGATACAAAGATTTGAAATACCGATATTACATTACTTTTACTTTGAATCAACAACGCGTTTCCTACAAATCTACTTTTAATAAAAACAACTCTCCCGTCTAACTATTCGCTCTCTTTCGGGTCTTTCACTCGCGTCTTCTTCAACTTTATAGCCGCGTAATACACACTTCCAAACACCCCCACAATCATTCCGCTAAAGTTCGCCCATTGGAACACCCCACCAAAGAATATGTACCCAATCCACACCACCGCTAGATCTTTCACGTTGCCACAAATAGCTTGCGTCAACGCCGAGTTCATCGACGTGTTTAAGAATATAGAGTAGTTCAGCGCGAACGCCAGCACGCATGAACCGAACAAGACTTTAACGAACCCACTATTTTCGTTTATATAAATAATCGTACTGAACACTTCCCCTCTTAACAAAGATAGCGCGAACAACGGCGCGCCGCACCAAATTCCGTTCGTCCACATCAACCCGAACGCGTTCAATCCGCTCTTCTTGGATACGCGTCCAATCATGATCAAATACACGCTCGTTGCCACGTTATTCAGAACGACCATAAAATATCCATACAAATTAAACTCCATATCGTTCATTCCGGCTATAATTGCGCCTAACACCATAAGCATCACCGCAAAAATCACGTCTCTCTCTTGCGCTTTCCCAAACGCCAGGAACTCGGTCGCCATCGTAAACGCGCCGGTAGTTCTTCGCAACGTCGTATACATCGGTAAGTTTACGCCTCTCAACGAAATCATGGACAACAACATGTACGTTAAATACGCGAGAGCCAACGGTAACGTCGTTCGAAATAACTTCACGGTTGGGAATCCCGTTTTCACGTTTAATCCGCCTTTCGGCACTTTCCCGTTGTTTGACATCGTTTCCTCGCCGTCCTGTTGGTCCACGAACGCAATCAAGTTCAGTCTTTTAAACACATACAAAAGCATCGTCGATACGATCAGTTGCGATAAGGTGATGACGTTTGCAAACGGAAAATCGTACAAAGATAACGCGGTTTTATTGAAACAGAGTAAAGCGACCGCGCACGCCATGTAGCTAAACGCCACCGACGCGCATTGGAAAGCCGTCGCTTTCGGTTTCTTTTGTAAATGGAGCAGACCAGCGCCGGCGATTTGGAGCGTGGAAAACGGGTTGTTTTTGGAGGAAAGCAACATGCGCACAGCCGCGAACAATGAATGATGCCGTTCTTAAAACGTGGAAGAGAGAGAGAGAGAGAGAAAGAGAGCGTTCGTTGTTCTTCGTCGTCGCTCAAAAGAAGTCGCTCTTTTTCTTCTGAAGAAAAGTCTGTTGTTGTTTTATCCAAAATGTTGTAGTTGGTAGCATAGTATCAACGTATAGAAATAGTCTCTCTCTTCTGCTATCTAGTATGTGTTATGTTGTTGTTATTGTGAGTGCGTTGTTATTTAATGGACATCTTGGCGAACGCCGCGGCGGCATCCATGGCTTCGGTCATCGCTTCAGCGTTTGGTCCTTGGCCTTGCGCGACGCCTTTTTTACCGCCGCCTTTCCCTCCGAGCGGCTTCAAGCACACATCTAACCAGTTTTTAGCCTCGTTGGTTTTGTTCTTCACGTCGGAAGGGACCGAACACAACGCGACGGCTTTCCCGTCGTTCGTGGCGAACAATGCGCACGATAAACCTTTCGCGGCGACCGATTGCGCGCACTCGCCCAACACTTTCGCGTCTAAACCTTCGCCGAGGTTGGCGACGAGAAAGTTTTCGCTCTTGGAGGAGGCTTCGCCGCACATGACGGAGAGTTGCTCGATGGCTTTAGCGGCTGCTTCAGCGGCGGCTTTTTTCTTTTCATCCAAGTATCGCTTATTTTCTCGGACGATCAACTCTCTCAAATTTTCTCGAGAAGCGAACGGCATCGTTTTCTCCGCGTCGTCGATGGAACCTTTCAACAAAGACAGTTGCGCGGAGAGCTCGGTTAAATCGGTAATTTTCGCCGTCGCATCAATCATATCCATGAAATCTTTGGCATTCTGGAAGGCTTGCCTCGCTTGGCCTTTCGTGGCTGCAGTGATGCGTCGAATACCTTTCGCTGTGCCGACTTCTTCGATGATGGCAAAATCTTCCGCTTCCGCGGTGCTTTTCAAATGCGTGCCGCCGCAAAACTCAATCGATCGCTTCGCCCACGCCTCGTTGGACGGATTGGATAACAAATCGTCGATGGCTGGACCGACAGAAACGACTCTGACCGGGTCAGGATACACTTCACCGAATACCGCGCGCAAACCGTTGATTTTCTGCGCGTCCGTTAACGCCACCTCTCTCGTGTGAACGGACAAGTTTTCTTTAATTTGCGAGTTGACGATGTCTTGCGCCTCTTGGATTTGCTTCGCCGTGACTGGTTTGTTGTGGGAAAAGTCAAAACGCAACTTTTCGTCGTCCACGACGGAACCTTTCTGGTTGACGTCGTTTCCTAAGACTTCGCGCAAGGCAAAGTTAACGACGTGTGTCATCGTGTGATTAGGCATGATGTCCGAACGTCGAGCAACGTCGACTTGCGCGGTGCACGCGTCGCCAACCGAAACCGAAACGGAATCATCCGATAGGACGTGCAAGATGTACCCAGCAGCCGCTTTCGCCTCGGAAACAGATAAATCTTTACCGTTGACGTTCAGAGACCCGGTATCAGAAACCTGACCTCCAGATTCTGCGTAAAATGGTGTCGATTCTAAAATCAAACCAAACGGCCCGCTTTGTCCTTCCGTAGATTGAACGAATCCGTCCGAGCTCGTCAAAATCGCTTTGACTGTCGTATCCACTTTCGGAACGTTTTCGACGTACTTGAACGAATCATTTGTAGTTGCGATGTTGTTATTCGACAACCATGCCGTCGCTTCCGCTTGGAACAACAAATCCACGCCGGTGTTCTTCTTGGAGCTCATTCTCGATTTCTCTTGCGCCGCTTTGAACACTTGGTCAAACTCTTCGTTGTTCAACGTCAAACCGTTCTCCTCGCACATGATTTCCGTTAAATCGTTCGGGAAACCAAAAGATTCCCACAATAAAAACGCCTCGACGCCAGAAATGACGTTTCTGTTTTCACCTCTCGCGCCTTCCGCAATTTTCTTAAACTTTTCGATACCTTTCAAAAGTGTCTTTCCAAACGATTCCTCTTCTTCGGCGATGATTTCGATGACTCTTTTTTCCTCTTTCTTGATTTCCGGAAACGTTTCGCCGAGCATTTTTACAACCGTCGGTACCAACTTGTGGAAAAAGCCTTGTTTGGCGTTCAATTTCTCGCGTCCAAATCGAACGGCTCTTCTCAAGACTCTTCTCAAGACGTAGTTTCTCCCATCTGACCCGGGACTGGCGCCGTCCGCTATGGCGACGGTTAACGTTCTCACGTGATCTGCGACTACTCTGTACGCCATATCTTTCTCTCCAGCATCAGCGACACCTAACAAACCGGTGTAAGGCGACGAACCGGTCACTCTTTGAATCTCTCTGAAAATCGGGAGAAATACATCCGTATCGTAGTTCGACGGTCGGTCTTGTAAACAACTCGCCAAGCGTTCGAAACCCATGCCGGTATCCACGTGTTTGCTCGGTAACGGTTTCAAAACCCCACCTTCCTCTCGGTTGTATTGAATAAACACCAAGTTCCAAATCTCCAAACAGTTCGGATCGTCCATGTTGACTAAACTCGACGCGTCTCTGTTACCAATTCGATCGAAATGGATTTCGGTACAGGGACCGCACGGTCCAGTATCGCCCATCTCCCAAAAGTTATCCGCGCAATCGAAGGGTAGCACTTTCGAGGCTGGGAGAAACTTCAACCAAATATCTCTCGCTTCTAAATCCGGTTCTAAACCTTGCTTTGGATCGCCACCGAAATACGTCGCGTATAATCGATCCGGGTCGATTTTGTACACCTCCGTTAACAACTCCCACGCCATGGAAATGGCGCCTTCTTTAAAGTAATCGCCAAATGACCAGTTCCCGAGCATTTCAAAGAACGTGTGATGATACGTGTCTTTCCCGACGTCGTCTAAATCGTTATGTTTACCTCCGGCGCGAATGCACTTTTGCGAATCCGTGACTCTTTTCAACGTATACAGCGGTGATTTCGGGTCGCACGTGCCTAAAAAGATTGGTTTGAACTGGTTCATGCCGGCGTTGGCAAAGAGTAAAGTCGGATCGTCGTGCGGCACAACTGGCGAAGACGGCACGATCGTGTGCGCGTGCTTGCTTTCAAAAAAAGAAGTGAACGTATTTCGAACTTTCGCCGCGGACCAACTGCAATTTTCGGTTTGATCGATGGGCAAGTTTTTCAGCGCTTTCACTTCGCCTTCCCATCGCATCGGTTCTTGACAACACGTCATCTTCCCGACAGCTTCTAACCATTCCGGCAACGCGTACACCGTTTCCAACCAAAACTTCACCGCCGGATACTCTTCGTTCCACTCGTTCTCAGGAATCAGGTGTAAAAACAAATTCTCGCAACTCGACGCGCCGACGATATCCGCCAACGTAAAGCCTCTCTCTGGGACTAAAAACGCGCCTCTCTTCTCCGCCATCGTTTTCTTCAAGTGCTGTTCTAAACTCGTCAAAAAAGAGCGACATGTTTTCTTCGTCCTCTCCTCGTTTATTTCGTCGTACGCGACACCTCTGGCTTTCCCGATCCCGATGATTGGGTACAACCACCCCGGTCCGCTCGCGTCCAACTGGTTAAAACTATCCATAAAGCCGTCGATTTTCGCTCGCAATTCCGCACCCCCGCTTTCCTTCGGGTATACCATCTCGCCACTCACAGAGCACAAATATCGGCAAATCGCGTTCGATTCAAACACCGCCGTCTCATTCGCGTCGTCGCACACCAGCATCGGCACCTTACCGAACGGGTTCATCTTCAGATACTCTTCCGTTTTGTTCGTTTCCCCCATCGTCACCGGGACGTAGTCCAATCGAATCGAACAATACTTCGCGGTGACTGCAATCCGATGCGAACGAGACGTCGGCCCGTACAGCTTCATTTTTTTCAATTTTAATAAGAACAACAATAAGAATAACTGCACGTTACGTGTGTATATATATCTCAAAGATGCGTGCGATTGCGTGTCCGTTTATAAATAATAAAGAGAGATTACGAACACGTCTCACACAACAACATCAAGAACAGAAATGAGGCAAGTTTGTGGCCAAAATCAACTCTAAAACGCAAGAATTTTTTCTCATGCACACAAACACATCAAGCCCTACTGAAAACTGGTAAGCAGCGAGCGCTTTCGCGAAAAACGCGACGATACTCATTGAATTCAAATTTTAGTTTTAGAAGCAAAGAGAGGCGATTGCTCTTTAGTAGTAGTATTCGTGTGTGTTTTTTTTTGTGTGTGTCGAAGTAAATATATACGTTATGCGTTAAAAGTCTTAATAGTAAAACTCGTCTCGCGGAGGAGGACGGGTTCGTCCCTCTCTCTCTTTCATTCATTCATTCTCTCTCTCTCTCTCTGTCTCTTTCTCTTTACAAGTGGTAATCCTTCGGGACGTGCTCGATCCACCCTTTGGTATCTTTTAAACGACCTTGTTGGATGCCGGTGAGCTCGTCGTATAACATTTGTCCGGTGGCGCCAATTTTGCCGTCGCAAAAGACGGTTTTCTTGCCTCGGTGCGTGACCGAGCCAACCGGGACGACGACGACCGCGGTGCCGGTGCAAAAGCACTCGTCCGCGGACAAGACTTCATCCAAGCCCACTTTTCTTTCCTCGACCGTGTATCCTTTGTCTCTGGCCAATTCGATGATGCTCTTTCTCGTGATGCCGGGTAAAATGGTCCCTTCCAAAGCCGGTGTGGCGATCGTTTTGCCCTTCACCACGAAAAAGTTGCACGAAGACACCTCTTCGATGTATTTGTTCTCCTTGGCGTCTAAATAAATAACGTCCGAAAACCCCTCTTTTTTCGCTTGCAATTGCACTTTCAAAACTGGAGAGTAGTTTCCGACGCATTTCGTGGATCCGGTCCCGCCTGGCGCGGCTCGATGGTAATCCTCTTCGACGATCAAATCGATCGGCGACAACTGACCTCCCTTGAAATACGAAGCAACCGGACTGACGTAAATCAAAAATGTATACGATGGCGCCGGACCTAACCCCAAAATCGCCCCAGTCCCAATCAACAACGGTCGAATGTACAAGGATCCAACCCCAACTGGCGGCACGTAGTCTCTGTTCGCGCTGATAACCTTCTTCACCGCGTCTTCGAAGATGTCCTTCGGTACCGGCGGCATTGACATCCTCCCGGCGCCTTCCGCAAACCTCTTCGCGTTTTCATCCGGACGAAACGTAACGATCTCATCCTCGGGCGTTCGAAAAGCTTTCATGCCTTCAAAGATCCCTTGACCGTAATTCAACACCGCCGCGGATGGTGACACCGAAATGTTTCCGTACGGGTGAATTGACCCAACTTTCCACTGCCCATCGATGGTGCACTCGGCGATATACATGGATTCGGTTTCGGTTAAACCAAAACCAAGTTTCGACCAGTCAATCTCCGGCCTCGTTATCGCGTTGTTCACAGCGAGATTTCCTCTCGTTATTCTCTTCTCTCGTCTTCTTCTATTTAATATTCTGTTCTTCTCGTTGTTGTTGTTACTAAACTTGTTGTTCTGCATTATTGCACTTCGTCTCCCCGCCGCAGAGGACGATGATGATGATGCCGAAGAAGAGGCGACTACGCTAGAACTATTCGAAACCGTTGGTCGAAAAACCATCGTCGTCGTCGTCGAAGATGCGTTGGACGCCATCATTTTTTCTAGGTATGTCTTTGTCTTCTCTCTCTCTCTCTCTCTCAACAGGAGGAGTGCAACACGCTCGTCGGTGTGAAAAGTAAAGTCCTCTTATCTCTCTCTTTTCACCAATGGGGCTGCTAAACCCTAGACCCTAAACTTTTTTCAGTCTTTTTTTCTCTCTCTCTCTCCTTTTTCCTTTTTCCTCTTCCTTCTTCAAAACAAGGTAAAAAGGAGAAGCATTATTAAAATGAAGATCGACGAAGTCGCCTCGACGACGAAGAAAGCGCGAGTGGCCACGCACACGCACATCAAGGTATTTAATAATACTCTTTAACGAATTTAAATTCGCCTTTTTGATTGATTGTTATTGTTATTGTTATTGTTATTGTTATTGTTATTGATTGTTGTTTTAAACAATTCTTTTCATCATCATCTTCGCGTGGCGTCTCGCAATCGGTCAATTTTGTTTTGAATCCTTCCCATCATTTTCATCATCATCGTTCGATTATTTCATCATCGGAGGATGAAACCTTTACTCAAATTGAACGCTCATCGCATCACAGGGTCTCGGGCTGAACGAAAAAGGCGCGGCCGTCGCGCAAGCCGCCGGATGGGTCGGCCAAGAATCCGCTCGGGAAGCCTCCGGCGTCGTCGTGGACATGATCAAAGAGAAAAAAATGGCTGGAAGAGCCTTGTTATTTACGGGCGCGCCGGGGACGGGGAAGACGGCGTTGGCGCTAGGGATCGCGCAAGAATTAGGGACGAAAGTACCGTTTTGTCCCATGGTCGGGTCAGAGGTGTATTCGCACGAGGTGAAGAAGACGGAAGTGTTGATGGAGAACTTTCGAAGAGCGATTGGTTTGCGGATTAAAGAGAACAAGGAGGTGTACGAAGGCGAGATTGTGGAAATGACGCCGGAAGAGACGGAGAGCACTTCGGGCGGGTACGGGAAAGTTATCACGAGCGTAGTCGTTGGATTGAAAACGGTGAAAGGGACGAAACAGTTGAAATTAGACCCGTCGATTTACGACGCGATGCAGAAAGAAAAGGTGAAGTTGGGCGACGTGATTTACTTGGAGGCAAACTCGGGGTCGGTGAAACGAGTTGGGAGGTGCGATGCGTACGCTTCGGAGTTCGATTTAGAAGCGGAAGAGTACGTTCCGTTACCGAAAGGCGACGTGCATAAAAGAAAAGAGATTGTGCAGGATGTAACTTTACACGATTTGGACGCCGCCAACGCGAGACCGCAAGGCGGATCCGATATCATTTCAATGATGAGTCAAATCATGAAACCGAAGAAAACAGAGATTACGGAAAAGTTAAGGAGAGAAATCAATAACGTGGTTAACAGATACATCGATAGTGGCATCGCCGAGTTAGTCCCGGGAGTGTTGTTTATCGACGAGGTGCACATGTTGGATCAAGAATGTTTCACGTTTTTGAACAAAGCGTTGGAGTCGCAATTGGCACCGATTGTTATTTTTGCCACCAACAGAGGGGTGTGCCCGGTGAAAGGCTCAGACGGGATGGTGGCACCGCACGGTATTCCGGTAGATTTGTTAGATCGCTTGCTGATTGTTCGAACGATTCCTTACACGAGCGAAGAAAACGTACGGATTTTAGCCGTGCGAGCGGACGTGGAAGAGATTGAGATGGACGAAGCGAGTTTGGCGAGATTAGGCGAGGTTGGCGACGAGACGACTTTGAGACACGCGGCGCAGTTGATGACGCCGGCGGCGGTGATTGCGCAACAAAGCGGGAGAGAGGAGATATCGATTGCGGATTTAGAGGAGTGTCAAAGATTGTTTTTTGATCCGAAGAAGAGCGCTAAGTTATTGCAAGAGCAAGCGGATAAATTTATCACGTATTGATAACTCAATAAAATTGCTTCGCGTTCGTCATCAGTGCAGTAGTCCTAATATTTATTATGTATGTAGTGGTGAAACAAATAAGAAATGTACTAAATGAAAATAATGGGTACTCTACAGTATGGTACACTTGGTTTTATTCGATATTACAAAACGCAAATCGAAGCGCGCGCAGCTTTCGTCCTTTTTTCCTTCCCTCTTGTTCTCATTTTATTGAACAGCCGCTGCCGCTGCACGCTTCTTATCAGCGACTACATCCATAAAGGTTTGTTGAGATTGTCCAGTCCCACCCGATCCGCCATCGGATCCTTTCTTTTCGTTCCCGGAATCGTTGTTCCCGGAATCCGTGTTCGTGTTGTTATTATCGTCTCCGTTGTTGGCTTCCTCAAACGTGCCATCGGAATCTCTCTTCGTCATTTGCATGTATGGATGTGGCCGCGTTTGCTGCGTCGCCATGGACGTTGGCACGAGCGCGTCACTTGTAAGCGTGGCCGTGGTCGCATCGCGAGCACTTTCGCTGTTAAACTTCATAGAGTTCACCGCACTCTCCACCAACTTGGCTTGTTTCTCCTCCGCGCTCGCGTCGGAAGAGGCGTTTAAGAAGGTTTGGTACCCGCTGCCGACGAGTTGCATTTGATCTTCCCACATTCGCTTCGATAGCAAATTCTTCTTCAAGTTATTGACGAGTAAAACGGTCGTTTCTCGATCAATCGGTCGCATATTTTGTAAATTCTCCGCCGCTTCTTCCGCAGAGATGCTATCGTTTTCCAACATTCTCGCAAACGCGGAGTACACGACTTGGAAGTTTGGCGTGTTTTGATTCGCTTTCTTTCTTTGCGCATCGGTCAGCGAATTGTTCTGCGTAGGATTCCAAGCCGAATGTTGCAACTGGTCGCCGCCGTTCACTTGCTGCCCCGCGCCACCTAAGTTCGAGCCGTGTGCAGACTGGTTCGTATTTTGTTGGTGTTGCTGATGAAAGCCTCCCAAACGCGAGGGACCTCCAGAACCGATGCTTTTTTTCCTGTCTGTACCTTTTGAAGTTGGGGTGTTCGGTGCTTTCCTTTTTGATCCTTTTTGCACCTCGTACGTTGCGCCCGTCAAGGAATTTCGAACTTGCTCTTGCATTTCATTCATTTGCTGCGTGATGTATTCGTGCGTCATGCATTGGTGGTTGCTCTTGGAACCGCCGCCGCTATTATCGTCCTCGTCACTAATATTATTGTTGTTTATGAAATCTGTCGCAGTCATCATCAACTCTTTATTATGACCGCCGGTTTCTTTGTACGAAGTTGTCGCCGTGCCGTTGTTGCTATCTACTAAACGGTTAATCGCGTCGTCTTCCGCCGAACCGCCACCAGAGGCGTCGTTGCTATTCATGATTTCTCTATTATTCTCGTCGTCGTCGTCTTCATCATCTTCTGCTTCGTCATCGACCATACCCGCAAGTTGATCGTCGCTTCTAAATAAGTCATCCATCGGCGGTTCGTTTCCGGGATGAAGCAAGGAGGATTTCTGTGTTTTCGTATTCTTCTTCATAGTGTTGGCGTTCTTTTTCGTTCCAGTAGTCTTCGGTTTCGCAGCTTTCTTTTCTTTTTTCGGCGTCGATTGCTTCGCTTTCTTATTACCCTCGTCGCTCGCGTTCGTATTATTATTGTAATTATTACTCTGCGATACTTCTTGCTTCTGCAACTGTTTCTTCGGCGAGAGTTTCTTCGAAGGAGAAGACGGGAGACCAGAGGCGGCGTCTACTAACGACGAACCGTTCTTAGTTGCAGTGGCATCAGCAGTTCCATCGCCTGTTGTTTTCACCGGTACTTCATGTTGCTGCTGCTCATGTACTACTACTTTAGCTGATGGCGGCGGTGCTACTGGTGGTGGTTTCACCGCTTTGTGCGGATACGGTCGACTCGCCTTCTTCTTCGGCCTCGGCGGCGGCACCGCTTCTCCGGTGCCCAACTTTTCAATCTTCAAGAAATATTTTTGCGCGTGCGAACGGATTTGAATGATCGATTTCGATTTCACGTGCTCTTTGATTTGCTTCCAGTTTCGCTGGTATCTGTGTATTCGAAGACGATAAAAAAGAAGAAGAAGAAGAAAAATGTCAGCAATAGTTGTTTTCGCGTTTTCGTCACGACGCCATAATCACAAGGAGAAAGAAGAGACGCGTCATCATCCTCCTCGCACGAAAGAAGCAGAAAAACAAAAAAACAAACGCACAGCGCGATAGCCTCCACGAACAGCCCGTGTTCTTCGTCCGTCCAACTTTCTCTGGATTTTGTGATGGTGTATTCTTTCCTCGCTTTAATGTTCACTTCTTCTTGTTCTTCCTTCTCCATCTTATTGTTAGTATTATTCGTCGTCTCTTCGTCGTTCGTCGTCATCTCTCCTCCCGCTCTCAAATTTGGACGTTTCCCTCCTCCGCCTCCGAAAAGATATTCTCGAGATATCTCAAAGCGGGGGGAAAATTCTCTCTCGAGAGATCTCTTTCAACGACGAAAGAAGAAGCGTTGATGCCGACGATCGAAAATGGTCAGATCACAAAGACAGAAGAGAGAGAGAAGAAGCTTGAATGAAGGAGATCAGACGGCAGAGAAGGCGGACGACGGGTGATCAAAGCGGCGCGTTGTTTCTTTTCTGCGCGTCGTCGTCGTACTATAATTTGGTACACAGATTAGACGAAAGAAAAGAAAGAGCTGAGTCAATTATAATTTAGGGTTTGTGAAAAAAAATTTTGAAGAAAAAAAAGCCACACAGAGACCGTTGGGAGAACATTAAAAAAAGAAGAGGAGGAGGAAGCGGAAGAGAAGTGAAGCGGTGAAGCGGTGAGAAGAAGCATGGCGAATACTACTGCTGGAGGAGCAGCAGAAGAAGAAGAAGATAACATCAACACCGGAATGATGGAATCGACGAAACATCCGACCGCGTTACTCGTGCACGTCGTCTTTAAATGTAGCGCCGTGCTCGTCTATGTCTTTTGCAACTGGTTTTCGGACGATTTCGTCATCATATTCGTCCTTTTGACTCTTTTACTGACGATGGACTTTTGGTGGACGAAGAACGTCTCCGGTCGCTTGTTAGTTGGGTTGAGGTATTGGAACGAAGTCGAAGAACAAAGCGGGGAGAGCAAGTGGCAGTTTGAATCGAGAGACGCGGATGGAATGCGGTTGGTGGATGCGACCGAGAAGCGGATTTTCTGGTGGACGATATACGGCGCGCCGTTGATTTGGGCGTTCTTTTTAACCACGTCGTTGACAAAGTTGAATTTCAACTACGCGTTGGTGTGTTTAATGGCATTGGGGATGTTGTTGACGAATACGATCGGGTACATGAAGTGTTCGAAGGATCAGAGGGAACAGATTAGCGGGTTGGCGCAAAGAGGCGCTCTGAGTTTTTTAACGAGAGGATACTTTTGAGTTTGTAGTAGATATATTTAGTAGTTTTGTCGTAGTAGTGAGCTTGTTCTATGCACACGTAGTGCTCTGCTTTATAGCCGAGACCGAATTTCGGCTGTTTCGTTTCTCTTCGATACCGTTGCCGCAATCGTACCGTGCGGCTCCGACGTGGCAATGTATACGTCGTCGTTGAATTTATGGTCTCCTCCGTTTGGCGTCATCGGTATGAAATGGATGTTTGGTAACGTAAATTTCACGTCTTTCACTTCTTTGATGTTGTTTACGATCGCATCGCCCATATTGTATAACGTCGCTTGCACCGATGGCGAATACACGCCTCTCTGCGCGTCGCCGAAGAACTGGTCTTTGATGTTTTCGAGCACTCGCTGGTAGACTAAATCGTAATCAATGTTGTTGTTGTTACTAGAATTGTTATTACCGAACCATCCTTTCCGTTTACTGGTATCAATTCCTCCTTCCAAGTCGTACGTCCACACGCAATCAATAGCAGTCGCTAAAATCCGTTCATTCGTTTCACCGAGTTTGGTAAACTTGTCCTTGATATATCCTTCGTAGCCGCTTTGCGTCGTTTTCAACACCCGATAATCTTTCAACCCACTCGTTACGGTTGGATGATCCATTCGTTCTCTCATCACGTTCACGAAACACGTGCGTATACCGCTACTAAACGTAAAACCGTGACTGTGCTCGACACCTCCTCTGACTTTAGCCCGCTCCCACGGCGCTTGGTCCACCGTCACCGACACCCCGTCTATGAGCGGATACGTTTCTATAAACGTTCTCGCGAGACGGATGGCGTAGTCCTCCATAGACGTGCGCTCTTTACATCTTTGCGCGACCACGTAACACATATTTCTCGTCGTATCCGTGGTCGTCATCCCACCGTTATCTCCGCTCGTGTACGCTTTTTCCATTTCCGGCGATATGAGTCGAACGCACACCTCCCACTCGACGAAATAATGCGCGTTTTCTTTCGCATCTCTCCACGTCCGCCCCAAGCGGACTTTCGATTTCCCGTGCTCGTGTTCGGTTAAAAATCCCATTCTATGACGCTCTCGTTCGTCGGTATATTCAATAAATACTAAAGAAGTCTTCTCAAACAGCAAAAAAAGCGAAACTGCTTTTTATGGTTCTTCGATGCGTCTGTAGAATAACAACAGCGCGAGGAAGCAGCGCAGGATATGCGCGGATAAAAAGATCGATTACTTTGCGGCGTTTCAGAAAATTTTCTGCAGTTTTGTGACTGCTTCTTCTGAAACGACAGACTCATGACAAAAAAGCTTTCGCGAGAGACGAAAACAAAAAAAAAACAGACTTCTCGAGTGATTTCTCAGAGGAGATCTCGTCAGATGCACGAAAGAAAAGTCTCTCTCGGATACTAAAGAAACACACCGAACGCTTTTAGTATCATAATCATCATCATCATTAATAGGAGTAGTAGTCTATTACGCAGTTAAAAAAAAGATAAAGATGGCGGACCAAACGCCGCCGGTCCTTTCCGGCACTTTAACCAAGAGAGGCGGGAAAGACTTGTACGGCAAAAACACCTGGCGGTTGAGGCATTTTCAATTACATCTCGCGAGCGAGAAAAAATTCTTTCATCACCAGCAACGGTTTAATGACGAGGAGGAAAAAGACGCGGACGAGGAGGAAGAGAGAAGAGCTTTTAATAAAAAGGAAAAGTCGACGCTGAAGTATTACGCGTCCGAGCCGACGCACTCGAGGCAACAACCGAAAGGCATGTTCGAGGTGACCAGTAAGAGTACCGTTGTGACTTTAGAGGACGAGAAGATTCTCGAGGAACACGGCTTAGGGAGCAAATATTTAGGGAAGAAGTTGTTCGCGTTTTACTCCAAGATGGACGTCTCCGCGAAAGAAATCAATTCAGGAGTTTCGAATTCCGTGGTCGTTTGCGAGTGCGAGAATCAGCAAGTGTTGCAATCGTGGGTGACGGCGCTGAGCGACGCGATTGCGCGAGAGCGGAGTCGGAAAGCGAAGAACGGGGAGAAGGACGGAAACGGTAGCGACGACGAGAGCGATACGGAAGTCGACGCGAACGGGAGGAAAAGGAAAAGTGGTGGAGAGAAGAAGAATTCGTTGCAAAGACACCAGACGAAACACGCGAGAAGGAGTTTCTTTAAAGGCGCGCTGGAGAGAGCGGGGTTGACGGGACCGTTGGGGGGCGTCGGGGTGCCCACGCACTTGGAAGCGGTGTGGGAGCAAATCGCGTTCGTGGACGTCATGGCGGACGACGCGCTCGGGTTTGACGAACGGTTAATGCGCATACGAGATGAGAAAATGGCAGTTAGAGAAACGCTAGAAACTATGAGCGATTCGTGCTCGACAATTTCGAGAGCTTTGGGAAGTTTGCAATTTCCGATGTCGGTTCCGGAAACAAACGCGATTATGGAAGTCAGAAGATCGTTGGATGATTTGACCTTGTTATGTCGGCAAATCCCCGCAGGAACGCAAGATAACAACGCGTTTACTGCGTTTTTGTCTGTGTTTATCGATAGAGTGCGTTCGATGCGTCCGGGTGCTTTATTAATGTTCCCGGGTGGGTGGTCCACGCAAAACGACGGGAAGAGTCGCGCGCTGATTTACACCTTGCAACGACTGCAAGGCTCCTTTGTGTTTTCCGTGACCAACACGGGCGATGGATTAGAGTATCATCCCGTGAAAGCGGATCCGTCCTCGGATGGATTTTTATACGGGTTGACGACGCAATTGACGGAAATTCCAATGGATATGTGTTTAGATTCTTCCACTTGGGCTCTGTTACTTAGACCGATTGTCCATCCGCAGAAAACGGCTGAGATTGCAAAAGACCAAATTTACGCCAAAGTGTTGCCAATGTTGAACGGTCGTCCGTTATTCGCATCGGTTGGTGCCACGCCGCTTCGGACGGTTCAGTTTGCACCAAAGCCAGCCGGTGGCGATTTATCGTTTTCCTTGTGCGCGTTAGAAGCTGCGAGGTGCGCGTTGTGCTCTTTAGGATGCCCGCCAAAACGAGCAAACGCGTTAGTCGAGGTTGGCGTGAGACACGTCATGTTAGAAGAGGCCTTGCGGAACGTTTCTGAAATTTCGCTTCTGAATACTTCCGCGTGCGTAGCTCTAGAAACTGCGTGTAAAACTTTAGCTCGATTTGCGACGCCGTACGCGGAAAAATTAGCCAAGATGGAACGAGAAAATGGAGGGCAAAACGCAGACGCGAGCAACGTCGGACCGGTGCCTCCGGAAATCCTCGCGAGGATTTTGAAGTGCGTGGAAGCGACAAGACTGAGAGCTGCAAACGCCCGAAGGCCGACGTTACTTCCGCCACCGTTAGCCTCACCGATAGCGCCTAGAGATGCGAGCAACATGCAGTTGTTCGGTAAAATTATGCTCGAAGGCGGGACGAATTTACTCGCCGGCGACGCCAAGCCGCCGCCGATTATTCGTCCGGTCGAGTTGTCCATGGTTCCAGATATAGTCACTAGCGTAGAAGAAGCCGCACTAGCCATGCGAAAAGCAGCACACTGTTGCTCCATATTGGCTAACCAAGCCGATTTGACTACGAATTCGTATTCGCACAGAGTTGCGTTGTTGGTGCATTTGTTCGTGCACGTTTTGCCTTGTCCGATGCCGTTGACGCACAAAGACAGAGAGACTCACTGCTTTTGGCGGTCGGCGAGACCAAAGTACGAGACGCAATTAGAGCTCGCCCGGTCTTTGAATTTATGTTTACGACATTTCGCCACGGCGTCGATGTCAGTTTCCGCCACGCGATCGTTTGACGCCAACCGATTGTTGACGTTGTCGTGCATGGCGGCGATTACCGACGCGACGTTGAGAATGAAACCGTGCGATTTCCCGAGCGTTTTTTGCGAGCATTACGACGGCGTCAACGAAGGCCCGACGACTCTATTTGGGTTTGATACCGGTCCATTTGCAGTGGAGGCGGAGTATTTACGATTTCACTGCCCGGAAAGAATGACAAAATTGACGAAAGTTTTAGATTACTTCCATTCGCTCACCGAGTCCGTTCAATCCTCGCACACTTTGTTTCGATGGGAAGACGATCAACAAGGCATGACTTTCGGCCCGGGAGAGGCTCGATTATTAGACCAAGTTGCATTAGCGATCGGCTACGAACGGTCGCCGGATGCCTTGTCGAATTACTTTTCTTGCGAAAACAGAGACATGGCGGATCATTACCCGGAACTCGTGGCGTTGCGAGACTCTGTTTTCATGTTCAAAGCGTTGATGGCACCGACGAGCGATTCGCTCCCGGACTTGCGTCGATGGACGTTTCAAGATTCTCAACTGAATTGGAAGATTGAGCGCGACGAAAGATCCGGAGCGTATAACCTCAATGTCACCGCTTTCGATCGTCAAATGCGAGTTGCGCCTTGGGCGCGAGAGTTACGCATGGTCGCCGATAAAGATGTCGACCCGAAAACAGGGAAAAAGAAGAGGATATATGGGTTTCGCTCTGTCTTCGGAGGTGGTTTTTTAGCTAAATCCGTCGGCGATAAACGGCCGCGATGTCCACCGTCCGGAGGGAATCCGTCTAATTTAGTCGGCATGCGAATCGATACGGAGGAGGACGTTTTGCATTTGCAAACGTTGCCGACGTTTGACGATTTGCTCAAACCAAGCGAAACGGAACTTTTGTTGACGTACTTGACTGCGCCAATGGTCCGCGTTCCGTTATCTTTGAGACTATTCGCGGACGCAACCAGGTGTCGCGCGTTATCATCGCACGAAATCCAACAAGTTTTAGATGCGGTTTTGTTTGAGCCTGGTCCGTGGCAACCGCCCGGGTTGGTCTTTGTCCCCCAAGAGATTCCTGCGAGCACGAGACAGCATATGGCGACACCATGTGGGGTTTTATTCCACGAGCTCTCCCACGCGCCGGCGCCTTTAATCGATGCTGCGGAAGAGTTATTGGCTTTAAGTTTAGAACTCGATACTGGCAGGCACGACGCTCCAGCCGTCCCGGGCGTTTTGTTTTCCACGCGAGCCTTGACTCGAATGCTCGCGTTTATCACGACGCTGATGGAGCAAGAACACATCGAAGATCCAAAGATGAGAACGAGAGGCGTTCAGCCACCACCGAAATCGAAAAAATCACTAGAAAATGCAAAAGAAAGAGTTAGCAAAGTAATTTCCGCGCGCGTTCGTCCAGTTATTCGACGCTGGTTGAACCGGGCGGCAAAATGTGGCGCCGTGCGCGCTGCGTGCGCGTTGCACGCGCATTTAGCGTACACGTATTATTGGACAAAACCTGAAGACTATGACTTGGAAGCAGCGACGACGCTGTTTACTGCGCAGGCATACATATTTGTTAACCATGTTTTCTTGGACACTCCGGACGGTTCCGAATCTATGGATAGAAAACTCGCGAAAGATACCGGAGAAAACTTGATGGATTTAGGATTCCCTCCGAACGAGATTTTCGATTTGTTCCAACGACAACGAAAAAATATGCTCGCGTGGGCGAAAGGAAACGAAAAAGAATGCAACGATGTCATGAACGGCATCGTCATAGCGTTGACGACGCGTGAGAGCAGTTCGTCGGTGCCGTCTGCGCAGCAGGAGGCTACGGACGCTTCTGCACATGACAGAGGATGGCGGTTGTCTGGCGAAGGCCGGTTCGTGGCGCACCCGAAAGACGAAACTACCGAGGAGTGGCAAAGGAAAACGGAGAATACTAAAAACGTTCTGTTGGAAGAGTACGGCGAACACTATGGGGAATGGTTATTGGCGACGACGACGCAAAACGCAGAGATGGAGGTGAATTGTCAACTCGGCGAGTTCACGGTCCGACGAAACCGTTTGCGGCCGCTCGAAAACGCCGTTCGAGAATTGCCCGATTTTGTGGCCGCATTAGATTCAGTGTTGAGAGAACGGAACGAAGAGTTTCGACAGAGGCTGTTGAAAGACGACGAGGACGTGGACGAGGACGATTCGTTCACACGTTTACTCGCCGCTTCAAAATCCAAGTCCATCATCGCCACAGTTTTGAAGAACACGGACGAGATTGGTAAAAAAACGGGAGACGGAAAATCACCGTTCGCTGAATTCGACGCCTCGGACGAGGTTGTTCACTGCGCGGAAGTTCGCAACACAGAACATCGTAAGTGGCTCAGGTTGGTTGGTTTGCGTCACGATATCGAAATTTGGGATCCGGATCCTCGTGTGCCGACGCACAACTTTACCCGTCCGTACTCTACGAATGCCAGCGCGGGCGCGAAAGTCATGAACGTTTTGAGCGTGGTAGGTCTTGGTTCCGGATCGGGTTTGACGGAGAAAGAACGGTGGATTATGGACCGATTAGAGCCGATTATCCATGGTCCCGCAGCGGCTTTCTTAAAAGGCGTTGAGTTGTTCCTTCCGTCCGAAACGTTCAAAGGACCGATTGCTACCTTGCGAGGCGTCGGCGCGCCGGATGTGGTCGCGCCCGAGGTACAAAAGTCCTCCTGGTGGTGGGGCAAAGCCACAAAAGTTCCGAAAACATCGGTCGCGGACGAAGAAAATGCGAATAAACTGCTCACCGAAGTTGTCGTCGTGCGAGATCCACCGTTGGTACAGGTCTTTCGCGTCGAGTCTTTCGGTAGACGCTGGAGAAGAGCGTTGGTGTTTGCCTCCAACGCCTCGTGGTGTCTCGCGGATGTCGACCCAGACGGTGAGCCGAGTTTGAAGGACCCGAACGAAAGATTTTTACTGTCTGCAGTTCGATTAGGTTCTCGGGTGCAATCTTTAGTCGTAACGAGACACATTTCAAGTAAGCTCGGACGCCAAGCATTTGTTCCTGAACGACACTTGCGAGGGATAATCCCGCAAGCGTTGTTGCAAGATTACTCGTTTTGGCGATCAGAAGTTACCGGAGATTTGTACGGCACTGCTCGACCGACAGCTAAACACCCTCGAACAATCATTTACGTCCAAATAGAAGGTGCTAAAGGTGCCACGACGCCACCAGCGGAGGAAGACCCGACGGTCAGCGCGCTCGACTCCGTTTTTAGCGGCTCCGCGAGCACTTCTAAATCCGGTTTATTCGTTGATGACGCGCGAGGTATCGTTCATAGAATCCCAATGCCGACGAAAGACGCGAGTGATTTTGATTTCGATCCACAAAGCATGCCAGAAGGGACGCTTGTTTTAGTCGATTTGTTGTACGCCGCGGCTGGACACACCTCTTCCGTGGAAGAGATGGAAGGTGAGAACGACGACGTGTCGAATTTACTGAGCCCGCGCGCGGAGTCGAACGAAACGCGACAGAATCCGTTGAAAGCGTTGGCAAGATCGATTGCTGCCGTAGAAGGGTTGGCACACGCGCTCGTTTGGGTCGATAGAAAGACCGGTAGCGGAGCTGGTGGCTCAAAGAACAACAACGCGAGTGAATACATTCCCGTGCGAAGAGTTGAACTCCCTCGATTAGGTATTTCCTTTCACGCCGTGAAAGATACGACGGCGAGTTCACAAACGCGGTTAGAGTGCGAAGAACACGCGGGTTTATTTTTAGCTTCCGCGAGAACTCCAATGTTAGATCGCTTATTATCTGGTTTACCGCACGCTATGCTGTTAGAAGCTCGTGACGGACAGCTCGCGGTTTTGTTACCCGCCGGTGCTGCGCCGAGGCGTGCGGCGATTGACGCTGTCGCAAAACTCGGCGCGAGTAAGGGTTTAGGCGCAGACGTCATCGTCGATCGTTGGGATATCGCGTGGCACGACGCTGTCGGTGACTCGAAACATTATGTATACACGGTTCACGCTTCGCACGCGCATCTAGTATGCGATTCCTTAGCATCGGCGTTGTATTTGTGCACCATGCGATTCCTGGCTCGAAGATACGACGACGTGAAAAAACTCGTCGATTTACTCTTGTGCGAGAACGATCCTACGAGCGAAGAAGCGCAATTATGGGACGCATTAGGTCTGGCCGCCATCGAGGATCCGAATCCAGATGCGTGCGCGGCTAGAATTAAAATTCTACGCGCCGCTAAAGGCACCGCCGCGATGGATCGTTTAGCCGGCTTAGGTTTCAATGAATCCGTCGAGTGTTTGAAGTACGTCCAAAATTGGCGTGCGATAAGTGCCAACGTCCGATTAACCGCGGAAGAAGAACTAGATGTTGTAGACCAAACGACCGCGAGTGCTCGAGTCACGGAAGCGCAACGAGCGAGTCTCCGAACTCGAAGAAAGAACAGAGATGAGAAAACGCTCGAGGAAATCATCGCTTCAGATCCGTTGTTGTTGAATCGAGCCAGTTACTTGCGTTTGCTCGTTCATCACGAACGCAAATTGTTAATGAACGATCAACTGAACAACAGTTTAGGACAAACGCAAGGATTTCCTCTCTTTTACCCGCCAATACCGGAACACAGCGAATTCGATTCTATCGAAGATTTCTCCGCGTTCGACGATGCCATCACCGGTGACGGTCCGCTTGGAAAACTCGCCGGGTGGACATCGAGCTATTCACGACCGGACGATGTTTCTGTCAACGGCAGTAACGGCCTAAACGCTGTCAATAAATGGATTGAAAGCGGTTCTTTGGCCTTACAAAAAGAACACGGGTTTCCTTTACTCTTTGAGTTGCTCACGAGCACGGTGCAGTTGCGCGTATTACCGGGCGACGACCCGCATCGTTGGGGTAGGGCTTTGTTACGATTCGTTCCGAAACAACAGAGCGAGAAAGCTGGCACTTTAATGTCCATTTTACGCGTGTTAGCGGCAAATGCAGACATTGCGAGGGAGTGTCCGCGCGCAGAAGAGCGGACGTTAGGCGTCAAACTCTCCGCCATGTTTACGCAAGACGGCGCCGTCGGGCAACTCTTGAAACGTGTGAAACCGTATTTGAAAGAAAATCGAGACCGTTTACCGTCGCAAATGAATTACATTGGCGATCGCTACGCGTCACCACCAGCCTGTGAAATGGTAATCGACGCGTGGTATCAAACGCTACTCAACGGTTCGAAGTGGGCGTTACCTAGATTTGCTTCGGCGACGTTGCGACAACGTAAATACCCGCTCGAGAACGATCCGCAAGTATTGCAAAAGTACGGCGCGAACAATCTCGCAACCGTCGATTTGAATTATTTAAGCTCGCAGCCGTTAGCGGTTATCGATTTAGCGTCAATAATAGTGCCTGTCGAGGACGATCGCGCGGGAGATGCGATCCAAGGTTGCTTGGAAAATGGTTCCGGAGGGTTACCATTTGACGTGTCGAGACACCCTTCGTCGGCGACGCCAATCGCGAAACAAACCTTGACAAGATTACGGCAAGATTTAAAATCGAGCGCGGATAGGATTGCAAAGCAGAAACAGGAACCTGTGAATGTCGCAACGAACGAGCTCACGTTAAATGGATTCACATCTTTCGATTGCGAGCAAATTGCCATCGAAGCAGCAGCGTCCAAGGCTGGTCAAGCGTCGATCAACGCGCGAGCGGTATTGCGCTCGATACTTGAAAAGTTGGCCAAACAGGTTGCGCTCGATCGCGCCGCAGCTTCAGAGGCTGCCATGGTCGCTACGGCAACCGCAAACGGCCTGGATAGATCAGCCACTGTCCGTTTCGAAATGCTTCGACTGGGTTTGCAAAGGCGCTCGGGCGCGTGGGCCGAAGCGACGTACGACGATTTACTGGAAGCGATGGCGTGCGAACACGGCGAGAAGAATTTGTTGAAAATCACCCCGGGGGTAACTTCAGACAAGGTGAAACAAGCGTTGCATTTAACCGCACAAGCGTTGTTGCTAACCGCAAGAGCCGCGCAAGGTGCAAAATGTGCTGCCGCTGCGGCAGATACGTTATTAGCATTATCAAAGTGCGCTAAAACCGTCGAACGTGATGGGAAAGCATCGTTAGCTTTGGATTTAGGTTTACGCGCGAGAGGTTTGGCGAAGATGTTGTGCGAGAAGAGATCGTACTTTAAAAAGAGTGTGGTGGCGAACCGCGAGCAACAGCAGAAGCAAGCTGTCGCAGACGAACTTGATCCGTTCGCGGAAAGTCCGGCAACGCCATCGCCGACGTATTTAACGTACGATCCCCGATTGTTAATGTTTGAGTTTTCGCTGGCGATTATTTTGCGTCAGCGACAAGTTCAACTGACGAAACAATTTGTTCAATCCGCTGAGCGAGGTGGCGGTGAGTGCGCGCAAATGCTCATGGGTGAAGGTAAAACGACCGTCGTGTGTCCATTACTTGGATATTTACTCGCAACGGATACACGAATGGTATGTCAGGTCGTGCCGCACGCTTTACTTGAGTTTTCGCGAGGAACTTTACGCAAATCCTATTCAGGCGTTATTCGGAGATCAGTGGTTACTCTAAAATTTGATCGATACACGACGTTGAGCGATGGGAAGTTGCTCGATGCTATGCGCAAAGCTAGAGACGAACGAGCTATTGTGATCACTTCGCCAACGGCGTTGAAATCACTCGCCTTGAAGTTTCTCGAGGCGTTACACTTGCTTGATCAATCGCACGTTGCGTTTGAAGAATCGAGAATGAACTCAAGTATTTTGAAACAATCAAAAGATATCGTCACAAAAATGTTTGGTGTAAGAAGAGGCAAATCGAGGTCCGAGCGCGTCGCCGATGCCGGAGCTTTATCGGAAGAGGAACTCGAGGCATTGCGAAAAGAGGCATTTTGCGCGTCTGAAATTTTTCAAATCTTCCACCAAGGTTTGCTCATTTTAGACGAAGTCGATTTGATTTTGCACCCGTTGAAATCCGAATTGCATTGGCCGTTAGGGCAAAGAATCCCGCTAGATTTTTGTCAATCAAGGATTGGTGATGGATTGCGCTGGAAACTTCCATTTTTCTTATTGGACGCGGTATTTTCGTTGTCCAACGAGACAAATGGATTTATGCCTTCCACGAAAGAAGCGCAAGGCTCGCAAGAAGCGACGGAGATTTTGAAGCTAATTCATACTCGCATAACGGATGCAATTAAGGAGAAAGCAGTACAAGCGGTGCCGCACGTGTGCGTGTTGGATCGAAAATGGTACCATCAGTCGCTGCGACCGCTCCTGGCGAGATGGATTTCGGTATGGTTAAGAGCGCACGGTGCGTTAAGAAACATGGACGATGAAACTTCCATTGCATTTTTACTACGAGGCGACAGAAGCGCTTCGACGCAGTTACAACGCGAAGCCGAAGATGAAGGCGTGAAGATGGCGAACCTCGCGCGAGACTGGTTGAACGCGTTACTCCCTCACGTCTTGTCCAAAATCAACCGAGTTACGTTTGGTCTGCTCACGTTACACGACGTGAAAAATTTGGAAGAATGGACGCAGGCGTCGGTACCTTTATCTCGAAGACTGTTAGCGGTCCCATTTGTCGGTAAAGATATTCCTTCGAGAACGAATGAGTTTTCGCACCCAGACGTGGTCATCGGCTTGACAATTGCGGCGTATCGCATCGAAGGTTTGCGCAGATCCGATTTTAAGATTGTTTTGAAAGCCATGCTCGAGCAGTTTTCGAACGAAGCTGGCGCGCAACAAAAGCGACCGAGTTCGCTTAAGTGGGCGTATTGGGTTCGGTTAGCCGGCAAATCCGTGAGAGGCGAGGCGAGAGCTAAAGCGCAACTAGAGGCGAGGCGCAAATCTGCGCATCAAGGTACGCACTCACATCTGAACGTCGGCAAAGTTTCCGGGTTTGACGCGTTACTCGCGGACATTTCAAACGTGGAATTGAATCAGTCTTTAGATGCTTCTTTCCAATCTTCACCTTCGTGGTTGAACGACGAAAACGAAACGTGGCCGTTAAATCTCGTGGATATGCGTGACCATGAACAGGTTGAAGAATTGTATCAACTCTTGAGATTGGTGCCGGAAGTCATTGAAACGTATTTAGATACTTTCGTGTTCCCGGAAACGGCGAAGCATCAGGGCATGAAACTTTCCGCCACTGGACAAGAGCTCGGTGGTGACGTTTTGTTCCCCGTGCGTTTAGGTTTCTCGGGAACTCCAGCGGATTTACTCCCGTCCGAGTTGGGCGCTCCGAAATTTGAGCTTGGCACAGACGCGAAAGTACTGGCCACTTTAAGTGACCGAACCGTGGTTTCCTGTAACGACATGTCATCGGACTGGACCGTTGATAATATATTGAAAACCATCGCAACCGCAGAGCCACCTTTGCACGCGTTGATCGATGCTGGCGCTTTAATTACCGGTAAAAGTAATCGCGCGGTGGCGAAATTCTTATTAGAAAACGGATTAGAATGGGCAGAAGGATGCGTGTTTCTCGACGAAAACGACGCACAAATGATTTTGATGCGTCGCGGACCATGGGAAGTGATTCCTTTAGCGCGGGTTGCCGCTATGCCGTATTCCAAACGCTTTTCATTTTACGACCAGGTGCACACGACTGGGATGGATATCAAACAAGCTGCAGCGTCGCGAGCGGCGTTGACATTAGGTAAAGATATGACTTTGCGAGATTACGCTCAAGGCGCGTGGCGTATGCGTGGATTAGGAAATGGACAAACTCTGGAGTTGATCATCACTCCCGAAGTATCCAAACTCGTTGCCACGGAAGTTGCGATTGGTGAAGGCCGATTGCCACAAACGCGCATCGCAGAATTGCAATCCATGACGGACGACGAAGCAGAGAGAATGCGATTACGAGACGTCTTAGCGTGGCTTACCATCAACACTATGCGCGCAGAAAATGTACAAGCCGGTTTATTAGCTGAACAAAGAGCCGCAAATGTCTGGAGGAAACACGCCTATCGGCTCTTGTTGGAAAGAAACATGACAGTTGGTTCCCATAAATGTACCGATGAAACGCAAAAGTGCCTCGATGTGTTTCGAGAACGCGTGACGTTCATCGTCCAAAACGCAATTCCTGAAAAAATGTCAGCGTCAAGACGTCTCGCACAGTTGTGCAGACAATACGAACACATCATCATGCACAACGAAAAGGCGAAGGAACATCTGCGAAATATTGTCGCCGATGTCACGCGCATGGAGGCGGCAACGTTGGAAGCAAAACAACGTGTCGCCATGGCAGCCGCGAACAACGACGGTTCCGAAGCCGCTGGTGATCTCGGCTTCGACGGTGCCAATGTCGATAGAGTTTTGCAATCCGAACAAGTTCAAGAAAACGAGCAAGAACAAGAAACCGAACAAGAACAAGAGCAAGAGAAGGAGGAAGAAAAGATGGAAGAAATCATCGAAGAATCCGCGGCGGTTGTGAAATACTCTCGAGATGACGAGACGCAAATCGCTTGGAAGTTGGACGATCTCGCCGAGCCGCAGCGGTTACCGTTTTACAAAATGCAAACGTTCAAGGTGTACCAACCAGGAATGAAATTAAAACACACCGATCCGCTACCGTTTCCAGATTACTGTTGGTTGAGTAAGAATTACTTCAAACCTGGATGGGCGTTGAACGCGCATCGACGATTGAAGAATTCCATCATCGTGATGGATCTTATTCCGGATTTAGACGAATTAGCGAGCGATTTAACGAAAGGCTCTTCGAGTACCGGTCAACAAAACCGTTTGTCGATGGCACAAGAGGACGCTTTACGAGCCGCCTTCTCGATGTTTGATGGTGGCGGCACCGGCGCTCTGAACGAGAGAGAGCTGAAGGATGTCTTGAGAGCAATCGATGCCGTCGTCGATGACGACGAAGTTCGTTTGACCGAACTGGCGAAAGAAGTAGCCCATGACGCTGCAAAACTTGGATTGCCTTCCTCTGGCGCGGGCGTTACGTTTGAAGAGTTGAAAAGAGTCATCCGTCAAAAGAATATTTACGCGTTGCAAAACGGCCGATATTACGTTGGCGTTTCCTTAGCGGAAGCGGAATCGATTCGCGTCGCCATGCACTTTTCCGATTGCGACGAACGATCGAATGCCGATATCGTCAAGTTTAAGAACGTGCAAGTTGCGTTGCGCATTGCCGGTGGAACCTTGTTGGAAGGGTCGAGGAGATACGCACCGGCTGGCGTGTTCCAAGGGGCAACGGCGGAACAATGCTTCCGATTTCTCGATTCGCAACTCGATTTCGAAGAAAGAGAAGTTTCTCTACTTCTCCGCGCTTTACAGGAAGCACCGTGCGATAAGCGCGCAGCTTTCTTCGATGCCGTTCGAAACTGCAGACGCCGTCCGAGGATTCCGTGGCAAGAAACGCCATTGGCGAAAGCTTTGACGACGGCAGACGAGTTTCATTTACTCGCGAGTCGCGCGCTTACTGCACGTGTACGCGCGCAATTGAAGAGGAAGCGCATGCGTTTATTAGATTGTTTCCGAGCGTTTGACGTGGAACGAGCTGGTTCATTATCATACGAATCCTTATACGGCGGTTTGTCTTGGTTAGGCGTGGAGTTATCACCGACGCAAATGTTGGATTTGGCGAAACGAGTCAACGTTTCGGGTACCGGCGTCGTCTCTAGAGAAGAGTTTGAAATCGCTTTTGGACCGGACGATGATTGGCAGAAGGAGTGGGAAGAAGAAGATCGCGTGAATGCTGTTGGAGGTGGTCATAAATACCATCAAAATGCGAATGGCAACACAAGCATGAACAACATGATGATGGAGTCTCAATTCCCATCCAACCGAGACGTGATTCCAGCGTCTTCAAATAACAGCATCGACGATTTACTCGGTGGCGCCGGTCCACCACTCCCCAGATACGATCAACAGCCGGTTTCTCACCAACAGAAGAAAAAAGTTGTGAATACAACTGCAAACGTATCCATTGACGACGGTACCGGTTTAGGCGATTGGGCGTCCATGGGCATGGCGGCGACGTTGCCAGACATTGCTCCAAAGAAACCGGCGCCGGCGGCGACGAAATTATCCGGACACGTTCCGTCTCGAGACGACCCGTTTGGATTGGGGAGTAAGAAAGCTGGTGTTACTGCTGCAACACATTCTGCTGCGCCTCCACAACCGGAAATGCTCGCCTTTGAAGATTGGCTTTCCGGCGACGTGAGCAACTCGCTTTCGCAAAACCTGCGCAACTCGACCACTGCGACTGGCGATTTGATGAGGGGCTCAAACACCATGCGCAATAATCAAGCGTCCGGAGCGGCAGCCATTGAAGACGCTCGTGCAAACATCTCGGCAAAATCTTTGCATAAAGAATCTGACCGAGAAAAGATGCGCAAAGATGCCGCTTCAGATGCAAAGCTTACACGCGATGTCGTTCGTAACTTTGCAGTTTCTTTGGTTCATCACAAAAATTTCACTCGCAGTTGGAGTTCGGAAGGTACTGGGAGTCGTAAATTTGGCACGACTTGGTTTCCAACGGGCGTAGTTGCCGCGTTTGCGTCGAGTTCAGACGTATCTAAGTTGTCTAAGAAGGAGCGTATAAACGTTGGGTATTTTGCCTCCTCCAGTCGAGGCGGACCAGCCGCGGATGGGGCGTTCGCGTTCGAAGTTAATGACGGCAGCGCGTTCGCGCTCACGGGTTCGCAAAATATGCCAAGAATGATTGAGCGCTTATTTCCTTTACCGGTTCGCTTTAGACAGATTTTTGCGCAACAGTGGAAATCATCGGGGTTGTTTGCCTGGTTACCGATAGCCCCGCCCGGTCATATCGCTTTAGGCATGGTGTTCACAAGCAGCGCGGAAGCGCCTTCGATTGCGAAAACGAACGTCCGGTGCGTCCCGGAAATATGGTGCGAACGTCCGTCAGTCGCGCCTAAAATGGCATGGAGTAACGAAGGGAGTGGCGGTGCACCGTGTTCAATTTGGCGAGTGAACTCGTTGGGTATGTGCTACGCGAAAGTCGGGTTCGATGCTCCACGACCGGAAGAATTGTGGGATATAAAGCGCGGGAATTTAATTCCCGCCGAAGCGTTTAATAGCATTCGGGTTGACGTCAACCAAAACTCGAACTTGCACAATTACAAGACTTCGTACGGAGGGACAGGGATATCCTCGGATTCTCCCGGAGCACCTTCGAGGACTGTTGCGAGAAGTGGTACAGGTCAAGCAAGACAAACTGGATATAGACCGAATCAAGATCATGGTCGTGGCGGGTACGGCGCGTCTTCATTGATTTGATGTGATAAATTTTAATCGATTATAAATATTAAACATCATTCATTCATTCATATTCTTACTGCACTCGAGCTTCTTATATTATCAGAACCTTTTTGACTAAGCTTTGCTCTTCTTTCTTTTCTACTTCGAGGTTTCTTTCACATCACTCACACACACATAAATAAAATTTTCGTAAAGCGAATGCCAGCGCATTATCATTCGCCTCGAGGGAAACAATGGGTTATACAACTCTTTTACTTCTCCACTTCTCAGAGGATAAAAATGTATTAGATATTACGCGGCGACAAAATGCCTCGGATGCCAGATTTACCAGACTGAACCGTGCCCGGCGAATTCATCGTCTTGCCCTGTTGGCGCACGCCGGCGTTGGTTGGCGAATAGTGGGCAAACTGTTCCTTAGCGTGCGCGATGCCGGCTTCCATCTCTTGCGCGGCCTTCACCGAATCCGAGGAAATTTGCATCTCACGATCCGCGGCGGTTCTAAATGACGTTCCATTTCTGGCCGCTTGCGCTGCCGCGACCGTTGCCGGCGAGGCTCCAGAGTGCACCTCGAGTTGCGAGTGAATGCTCGCAAACTTCGATTGGATGTGTTCCATTTGTTCCAACTCAGCTTCTAACTTTTGTTGTCTCTCTTCCAAAGCCAAGCGGACGTTCTTCACGTTAAATACCAAATCCAAGTTGACGTCGAACGCGTCTTCCATTTCGTTTCTTAAATGGTGCGAGAAGTCGTTCAACAACGGCATCAAGAAGAAGCAGTTGAATTTCAACTCCACAGATTGGACGACATACGTGCGAATGCCCGAATAGATTTGACGAACCAACAAATCGACAACATCTAACGTCACTTCCTTCATGTTACGGTTCCACAAGGTGTTCTCGACCAAATCCATCAACTTTTGATCTTTTGGATTTACTTTGGCCAAGTCTCTCGAAGAGGACGAGGACATGCCCGAGGTCGCGCCCCCGTACGAGTTCTTCTCGTCCACTCTCGCGTCCGGGTGCAACACCGATCGTAAGCCAGACTTGTTCCCGGAGTGCAACGACCACGTGACAAAGTTCGTGGTGGAGAGTAAATCCTCTCGGCACTTTTCTTGGCACTCTTTTACGCGTTGGTCCACAAACTTGGCAAACGAGGAGCCAATTTTCTTCAAAAAGACTTCGTGTCCGCTTAAAATTCGTCCTTCTTTTTGTAACAAGTACATGGCAACAGGTAACATGCGTCGAGCGATGTGCGCCAAACGGAAACCTAACTGGTGCACGAAAGGTTCAAAAGTATCTTTGGCTCGACTGACGGCAATAACACACGCGGTTCGGGTATAGTTGACCCCATCGTGAACTTCATCCACGCCGCACGCGTTGATGATATCTTCTCTGGAAACTTGCGGGCACTGCACTTCGCCGACGATTTGGCGGAACTCTTCCAAAGCTCTGTGGTATTGCGCACCACCGAATAATCGCATTTCTGCGTTCGGAATCGGGTTTTCGCTGTTCACCGGGCGACCGTCGTTGGAGACAAACGCGCCGCCTCGGATGTGCTCATGCGACAACGTCTCGCCAAACACTCTCGGAGGCGCCGCGAGCGTACCTCTCAACAACTCTGGAATTTTTTCCAAAAAGTGTTGGTAAAACTGTCTCCCTTTCTCTTTCAACTTGTCTTGGTTCATGTCCGCGAGTTCGCCGACGGTTTCTTCCAACTTATTCGAGGCGTGACGATGTTCTCTCTCGAGCACAGGCACAATCGTCGGGACGTTGTCCAAGTATCTTTGTTGCAACAAACGTTCGAGGAAGTGTCTCAACTGGGACAAACCCGAACGAGCTCGTTCGCTCGGTTCTAATCTTCTGTCCAATCTTCTTTCCAACTCGACGATATCAGCTTGCTCGCGTTGGACAACCGCCTCTCTGAAGTGGTCGTTCGAGCGAAACATGGAGTCTCGGGACAAACCAACTCTCCCGCTTGGCACGGACGTAAAGAACGGACCACCCCCTAACATAGCAGGTGAATCCAACAAGTGCCTCGGTGGATGCATGAACATCTCCACATCCGCGGCTCTCGCAAACTGTGGGATTCTCGTATCAAACTTGGTCGAAACGACAACGGTTCGGCGCAAATCTGGGTCGCACTCCATAACTGCCTTTCTCGTCGTCGCGTTCGACCAATCCGAGTTGTCTTCCAAGCACAAGATGATGTAATCTGGGTTTTGCATTTTCGCACGAACCAAGTTCTCGACCATTCTCGATTGTTGTTGCATGCCGTTGAACTTTCTCCCCGGCGCGGCCGAGATCAACCCCGGCGTATCGATGATCGTCAAGTTTGGACAATATTTATATTCAATCTTCACGACGATATCTTTCGCCCAAAACGAATTCTCTTGTTCCAATCTCGCGTTTTCGCTCTCAATGAACGCTTGTAACTCCGGCAAGGATAATTCCTCCTCTTTACCCAACGTGTCGTCTTTGACCAAATAGCATCGAGGCTCCACGCAGTTGTGGTTGTACTTCATGTTGATGGCAATCGGTCGTCTGGTTTTCGTCCCGCCTCCGACGTGGTTAAACTGGAAACCCATCAACGCTTCCACCAACGCACTCTTACCGTCCGTTTGGTGACCAACGACTAACACCGCCGGGGAATCGAACGGCTTATCGAATTCTTGCGCCAACGTGTGCAACTGCGAGTACGCCTCGTACAACTTTTCGTTGGACGGATCGAAAAACGCCGGCGCGCCGCTCGAGTTCTTTTGCGGGTTCCAGTACGTGCTTTTGCGCAAGTCTTCCGCGTTTGAAGAATTGTTGCGATTACCACCGCTACCTTTCGCGGAGGCGGCGCGCATTTGAGGCGCAGATGGAGCGTTTATGAAGTTGTCCGTTTCGTCAGCCTGTTTGTTTTTAGGAATAATTTTTCTGGTCAGCCCCCTTTGGATTTCTCATAAAAATTTCAAAAATTTTTGAGCAAAAAAGCAGCTCTTTTTTTCTCTTTGGGAGAGAACGACGAGATACAAAAAAGAAAGAAACAGCCAAGGAACAACTCTGAATGATCGATGCGTCCCGGAAAAAGAAAGGAAGACGAAGAGAGACACCAACAAAGGTTTTATCGCTCTTTCGCGAACGATGATGATGACGACGAGACAGTTTGAGTGGTAGTTCCTCACGCGCTGTTGCTCTCTCTGCTCTCTTTCTTGCGCATAAAATTCAAAAAATTCTAAACGGACAAAAAATGTGTCCGTTGTTCTTCATCCCGAACATTAAAAGCACAAAAGAGAGCCAAAGAAAGAGAAAGAAAGAAAGAACCAAAACCTACCCCATACGCGCTCGCGGCCACGTTCACGGCCGAAGACAGCGGTGCCATCGAGCCGGGAGATAATCCTCCGGTTGCTTTTTTCACCCAGCTGTCGGACGTGTTTCGAGACATGTTTTGTTTTTTTGTCTCTCGTTCTTTTGACGGCCGGCGAGAAGAAAACAAGAGAGGAGGATGACCTGGCATTAATTTAATTTTTGAAACCCTAGATATTAACATCAGAATTCCTTCAAACCAAACAAACGCAACTTTAGTAGTAACTCTTTGGTTGGATAACGCTGTAACGCTTTTGCCATTGGTTTACACGCATAGTAATTACTACATAATAATTAATAATCGCAGCACATTTAATACGAAGAAGAACGATTTAAAAAGTTATTATGTTTGCTGCTCAACAATCGATGAGTGCGCGCGCGACGTTCCTTACTCGTCGTCGTTTTTGCGATGGTGGTAATGATGGACAAACACAACGAAAGACGAGGGTACCGACCAAATCCGTAAGAGCGCGAGGATTGATGAAAGTTTCCGCCATGGCGGCGGCAAACTACGATTACGATCTCATTATTATTGGTGCGGGCGTTGGTGGTCACGGCGCGGCGATTCACGCCGCCGAGTGTGGTCTCAAAACCGCGATCGTCGAAGGCGACGTGATGGGTGGGACCTGCGTCAACCGAGGGTGCGTGCCGTCGAAAGCGTTGTTAGCGGCGGCGGGGAGAGTGAGAGATATGAAAAACGCGGACCACTTGAAACATCTCGGCATTACCGTCGATAACGTTTCCTTTGATCGCCAAGGCATCGCGGACCACGCGGAAGATTTGGTGCAAACAATTCGAGGGAACTTGACGCGCTCGATGGAAGGCGTCGGAGTGGACATCTTAACCGGTAACGCCGGTTTTGTGGATAATCACACGATTTCTTACGGCGGAGCGCCAGGAACGATTACTGGCGGTAAGAAAACCGCGAAGCACATTATCATCGCGACCGGGTCGAAGCCGTTCGTTCCGCCTGGCATTGAGATTGATAACAAAACCGTGTTTACTTCGGACGCCGGTTTGAAATTGGATTGGTTGCCGCCGTGGGTGGCGATTATCGGGAGTGGTTACATCGGATTAGAGTTTTCGGACGTGTACACCGCGTTAGGATCGGACGTCACCTTTATTGAGGCCATGCCGATGATCATGCCTGGTTTTGACAGAGAGATTGCCAAGCTGGCGGAGAGAGTTTTGATTAGCCCGAGAAACATCGACTACGTGACGAACAAATTCGCGACGAAAGTCACGCCGGGTATTCCGGGTGAAAAACCCGTCACGATTGAATTAACCGACGCGACGACGAAGGAAGTCGTCGATGTTATGGAAGTGGACGCGTGCATGGTCGCCACCGGTCGCTCCCCATACACCGCGGGGTTGAACTTGGACAATTTGAAAGTCGAGACGCAAAGAGGATTCGTCCCGACCAATGAAAAGTGCCAAGTGTTGGACACGGACGGGAACGTCATCGAAGGTGTTTGGTGCATCGGTGACGCGAACGGTAAGCTGATGTTGGCGCACGCCGCGAGTACTCAAGGTATTTCGTGCGTCGAAAACATGGTTGGTAGAGAAAACGTCGTCAACCACGAGGCGATTCCAGCCGCGTGCTTTACTCATCCGGAAGTCTCCTTCGTCGGTTTGACCGAAGAGCAAGCGAAAGAAAGAGCAGAGAAAGAAGGTTTCACAATTGCCACGTGCAAGACGTCGTTCAAGGCGAACTCGAAGGCGTTGGCAGAGAAAGAGGCTGAAGGTATGGCCAAATTGATTTACGATCCGAAAACTGGGAAGATGTACGGCGCGTGGATCTTTGGTTTACACGCCGCGGATTTAGTGCACGAAATCTCCAACGCGATTAACAACGAGCAAACGTTGTACGACTTGAAGTTTACCACCAAGGCGCACCCGACGTTGTCGGAAGTCGTGGAAGAGTTGTACCGAGGCGCGCACTTGGAAGGAGGCATGCCGAGCCAAAAGCTTGCTCCGGCTCGCTAAAAGGTTTACGATTTGATTTGATCATTTGGATTTGCTTAAACTTTTTATAATACTTGGTACTACTAAACGACTACATTACTACTACTACTATTATTATTACTACTCGACTGGAATATGAACAATTCACTAATAGAAGTCGGATAACTTCTCCTGTAACTTTTCAATGTCACCACCTAAATCGACGTCCATGGCTTCCATCGCCACCCGTATGGTTTTCGTCTTCCCGCTCTTCGAGTTCTTCCCCGGTAAGTTATCCACCCCGGCTTCTCCGAAATACGTCGGCCACAACGCCTTACCCGCGTCGGTATCCACGAGCCATTCGTAAATATCTTTCGCTCGTTCTTTCAAATCGTCATCAAACTCGTATTCGAAATCGGTGAACCTCGCGAACGACTCTATGGCTGCCCCTGACGGTTGACATTTAAACTCGAACATTTTCTCAAAACACGACGCCACGTCTGCGAATGACTTCTCCTTAATTCTCGCGTCTATAATCGCCACGAACCAGTTCGCGGTCACGATTCCATCCAAGCTCGACTCCTTCTCCGACTCTTTAGTCTCCTTCTTCACGAAATCGATGATTTGTTCGCACAATTCCCACTTGTTCGCTCTCCCGCACCCGACTAAAATCGCTTTATACCCGTCCAACGTCATCGAGCGTTTGATTTTGTTCAAGAACAAATGCGCCGGCACGTTTTGATCGTTCGATTTAAACAGATACAAAAGCACTTCCGAGAGAAACTTCTCGTCTAAATCTTTCTTGCCGACCGTAAACGTCGTCTCTTCCCCGATTTCTTTGCTCACGTCGTTCCATTTTTTTCTCGCTTCTTTCGAGACGTTTTTTTCCCACTCTTCGTAATCGTCGTTCACATCATCTTCAACCAAAATCTCCGCTTCCACGGGGAACGACTTCGACGCTTTTCCCTTCGAGGCTTTTGTTTGCGAGGAAGAGGAGGCGTTATCAGCAGCATTAGCAGCAGGGAAGGAAAATAAAACGTCGTCGATTTCGTTTCGTTTGTTTTTGAAACTAATACTACCGTTGTTGTTGTTGTAATTCTTCTTCTCTTTTTCTTCTTCTTCTTCTTTAGCGCTGTGTTCGGAGGAGGAGGAATAAAAGACGAAGGATTCTCGCCGAAATCGACGAGACCTTGGTCGTTGTCCTCGCCGAAACGACGTCGACTTTTGAAGAAGAAGAAGAGCGCGAGACGAAGAAGAAGAAGCAACGCGATTACAACCACAACACCAACTTAAATGCGTCATCTTTAATTGAAGAGAAAAACAAGCGAGAAAAACAAGAGAAAAAGAAGCGAGAAATCATCTGTCTTGTCAGCACAAAAAAAAACGACAGAGAGACAAAAAAAAAGCAAAAAAACGGTTGGTCAGTTGTTTTGGTCTCTCCGTTATAAATAATTCTTTTGATACGATGGATGCTCTCGTTGACTGTGTCGTCTCTTAATCTGCGGGTGGTTCGAAGATGACGACGCGCTTTCCTCCTCCTCTTCCGTTTCCTCCCAGGACTCCAAAAACGCGCCTTCTCCTTCTCCTCTCTCTCCTCTTTTTTTTCGCGGGAGGATCGAAATCGGTATTCTCGTCGTCGTCGTCCGATGATGATGATGATGATGATCTTCTTCGTCAGCATCATCGCGACGTCCGAGATACAGCGCTTTCGCTGCTCGTGAACGACCGCGACGTGACGGAGACGGACAGGTACGACAAAAGCGCTCGCACGAGTTTCTTCTTCTTGACTTCCTCTTCTTCTTCTTTCCACGTCGTATTCGACCTCTTTGAGCTGACCAAGAACAAAACGTATTCACTTTTTCTTTCTTTCTGAAAACAGTTACGTGTATACCACGTTGGCGATGCCGGAAACTGCGCACTCGGTGACTTCGTTCGAACCGGTCGCAGATATGGCCGTCGTGCATCACATGCTCTTGTTCGGATGCCGAGAACGAGAAGCGTCCAAAACGTTAAAAAAAATCCGAGTCGGCGGGATGTTTTCTTCTTCTTCTTCTTCTACGAACGGCGGCGAAGGAGAACCGAGAGGCGCGGTGTGCGCGAACGAGGACGAGCAGGAGGCAGTTTTGTTCGCGTGGGGGAAGAACGCGGCGCCTTTGCACATGCCGCAAAACGTCGGGTTCCGCATCGGCGGCGGCGAGGCGAAGAATACGTTTAATAGCTTAGTACTGGAGGTGCATTATTTAGATCCGAATGGTGCTGTAGATAGTAGTAACAACAGAAACGGGAAGAGTGGGGTTATCGTGCACGCGAGGAAAGGTTTTCCGATCTCCTCGGCGGCGACGTTGGTGTGGGCGACTGGATTTCATTTGGCGCCCGGGAAAGAGGAGGTTAAGGTAGAGGCGACATGCGTGTACGACCAGCCGAGAGCATTGAAAGCTTTTGGGTTTCGAGTGCACACGCACGAGTTAGGGAGGAGGGTGACTCTTGAGCGAATGGTCGGTGGCGCTGGCAGAACAGGAAATCGCGAGAGACGGGGTAAAGGCGTTTTGCTTTTAGAACGGGACCCGCAGTTGCCGCAAGAATTCGAGCAAATCGCGGAGAAGAAATTAATCATCGCTCCAGGCGATGTTTTGAGAACGACGTGTTACTTTAACACCATGTCGAGGACAGCGGTAACAAAAGCCGGGTGGGGGCACACGAACGAGATGTGCAATTTATATCTCATGGTACACTCGGACGAGCCGGCGAGTTTGTCGTGCATGAGCAAAGGAGGCGCGCCGTTTGATATTTCCATCGGTACCGGATCGTCGGGAACACAGTCGTTCATAGGAACGAGACCTTTCGCGACGGATTTAAAGATATCTAAATCTAATCCGCCGTTGACGGTAAAGATGAACGTTCGCGATAAAGAGACGTTTAGGATTGGTCAAGTCGGCGGCGTGGTCGTCGAACCGGGTGGAGAGTTCGCGTGGGTCTTTCACAGAGGTCCGAAAGTTGTTTGGGACGAATACAGCTTCGACGTTGAAACGAACGAATACGTAGGCTCGAAAACGCCAATCGATGTCGAAACAATTCTCAGAATTCATTTAGTCACCGGCGCGATTGATCGAAAATTTGGCAAAGATAAACACTTCATGCCGCACGGCATTTCCTTATCGCCGGACGCAAAAGAAGTTTGGGTGACAGATTGTGGCTTGCACCAGGTCATCACGTACGATGCGGTCACCGGTAAAATGTTGAATGAGTTTGGAACGGCTATGCAACCGTTTCGGAAAATGCCCAATTCGGAAGGACAACATCACGGCGCGCAAGGCTTTTGCAAACCAACTGCGGTGGAAATTTTAGCTGATGGGTCGTTTTTTGTCGCGGACGGATATTGCAATCACCGCGTTGCCATATACAACGACAAACACGTGTACGTGGGCGATACTATCGTGCGAGACGAAATGCAATTAAACGTACCACACGCGTTAGCGATATCGATGGATGGTACCGAACTCGCCGTCGCGGATCGAGAGAATTATCGCGTCATGCTTTTCGACATAGTCGTCGACGCTGAAGGTGGAGGTGAAGTTTCTCTCAAGGAAAGAGCAAAAATCGATGTTCGCGAATATGGATTACCGTACGGACTGAGCGCTGTCAAAGCGAACGATAAGCAATTGGCTGGTTATTACATCATGACTTGGAATCGAAAAATCAACGAGCAATCGACGGTGAAAATTTTATCTGCGTGGCCCATGGACCTTGGTAACCCTCGAGAAGATATCGTCGACGGTAACGCTATTTTCGACATTGCGAGTTTCGATATCGAAGGCGGCGCAGAGTACACGCAATATCCGCACGGCATTTCTGCATGGTCCGGCGCAGAAACAACCAAAACGTCGCGAAGTCAATATTATGGGAAGAATGGCGGCTCGCTCCTTCGAAGAAACGGCATCGACATCCTCATCGGTTACACTCGTGACTTGATCGATACGAGCGAATCGAACCTAATAGAATGGTTTTTAGGCGTTGCCGTCGACGACGCCGAATCGACGGAAAACCGCGCTTTAGTCGATTTCGTAAACGTTTCGGAATCGAACGACGCGTACGCCACCGATCTCGCGTTCATCGCGGTATTGATGCTCTTTTCATTCTTCATCTTCCACGCGACGTTAGCCGGATTCAATCGAGTCGTTTCCGTGGATAAGTCAAATTAGATTATATACATACACACACACAGAGAGAGAGAGAGAGAGCATATATAGAGCATAGAGTTGTAGTAGGTACTAGTACACGTAGAGAGAATTTAGAAGTATTTTTGTTTACTTTTTATGAGCGAGTAATCAGTTTTTGCTTCAAATTTAAACTCTGACAGAAAGAAGAAGAAGAAGAAGAAGAAGAAGAAGAAGAATCAGAAGACAAAGAAGACGCGATCACACGATGCGCCCTTCTTTTCTCCTCGCATTCCTCCTCCTCGTCTTCGTCGAATTCGCGCGTACCGGAGAAGCGTTGAACGGCGGCGATCGCGCCGGCGCCTTCATCGGTTGGCACGGCGAAATCAGTCGCCCGGCGCGAACGGGTTTTGGCGCTTTGAATACTCAGCGAGATGACGACGAGAACGACCATCAATCCACACGAGTGAAGCACCCGTCCATTACGTTTGAAACTTTAGTCATGAAAGACCACAAACCGAAACCGTCGCATCACGCGTCGTCTATTTGTGAGATTTCTTCAGGGCAGTTTCTCGTGAGTTGGTTTGCGGGGCAGTTCGAGAGCAAACCGGACGTTGGTATTTACACCGCGCGATATCAAAACGGGAAATGGAGCGCACCAGAGTTGGTCGTGCACCCGAAAGGCGTTCCTACGTGGAACCCGGTGTTGTTTAAAAGGTCGAATGGGGATTTATTTTTGTTTTATAAGCACGGACGAACGCCGGCAAATTGGAAAGGGTATTACGTGAAATCGAGAGACGGAGGGAACACGTGGTCTTCGTCCGTGGCGATGCCGAACGGGATTGTCGGTCCGGCGAAGAATAAACCGTTAGAGTTGGACGATGGTACCATTTTATTGCCGAGTAGTCGAGAGTTTGGCGCGAGAGGGAAGGATTGGGAGATTGTAGTTGAGGCGATGACGATGGAGGACGAGTTCAAGACGTACGCGAAGTTCGCGGTGAACGAAAAAGGCGGAGGGGCGAGCGTGCAACAGAGAGTGATTCAGCCGGTGTTTTGGAAGCAAAGCATGCTCGCAGGAGACGCGGCGAACGGCATACGGATGATGGCCAGGAGTAGGAGTAGTTATGCGGTAGCCGCGGTCGGAGATAGCACCGGACGAATTTGGACCGACGCGGTATTTTCGCAAATACCGTGTCCGAATACCGGTTTCGATGTCGTAAAATTGCGAGACGGACGATTGTTGATTGTGTATAATCACTCGTTCAAACACGCCATCGCGGGACGAGGCGTGTTAGCGTTAGCGGTGTCACACGACGACGGGGACACGTGGGAACGCGTCATGCGTTTAGAAGATAGCGGAGGGCGATTGTTAGAGTTTAGTTACCCGGCGATTATACAAGCGAGCGACGGGATGGTACACGTAACGTATACGTGGAGGCGTGCAAATATCAAGCACGTGATCATAGATCCTTCAAAGATTCCAACGGCACGCGACGGGAAGAAGCAAGGATTGAACGGTGAGATCATGTTCGGTGGGTTTGAAAAGTTACCGAAATCAATCACTCGAGAAATAGTTTGATGAAATATTATCCATATACTTCTTCATTTTTGTCTTGCGCGTTTATGCTTCAAAACCATGAAAAACCATGAAAAAAAGACCAGTTTCATGCAACGAGGAATTTTGAGCTTTTTTGGCTTCCCTCTCCAAAAAAGCAGATAAAGTTGCCAAGCCGTCGCCATTACAATCACACACAGTACTACTTTACTACGTAAAATAAAATAAACATGTCTTTCACTCTCAGTTGCTCCACTACCGTTCGCGTGAACGCCACCATGGCGAAATCTAGCTTGAAGGTGCGTCTGATAAATGTCGCGCGCGGTGTTGCTCGCGCGCTTTAGAAATTCCTCTTTTTTTTCGCATTTGCGCGTCGTCGTCGCGGTGGTCACGAGCCGGCTGGATTCGCGTAATCTGTCGATGATTTTAGGTGGTTGCGGACGTGAATCGACGCGCAGACCGCGAAAATCACTCGCCGTGGATGTTTTTACGTCCAAGTCGCGCGACCTGTGCGAGAGTGTGCCGTTCCAACGCGTCTCTTCATCCCGTTTTACGAAATTCTAACCCTCAAATTGAGAGAGAGAGGTTTTTGGGAGGAGGAGAGAGAAAAAACCTTAGCCAAAAGCTGGGGTGGTTTTTCTTGGGGTGGTTTTTTGTTTTCCGCGCGCGCACGTGCACACATTTTTCTCTCGTCTTTCTTCAACTTTATGTAGTAGCATTTTCAATGGACCCCTGCATGTGCTGACCTTTATATTTCATTCTCTTTCACTCCGATATACCGCGTCGTTTAAAACAGGCTAAGCCGACGAGAGGTGCCAGAATCGCCTTGAAATCTGCCAAGACGGACGAAATCATTGAATCGATGAAAACGCTCACCCTCATGGAAGCCTCGGAACTCGTCGCCCAAATCGAAGAAACGTTCGGCGTCGACGCCTCCGCGCCGGCGGGCGGCGGTATGGTCATGGCGGCTGGCGCGGCCGCTGGTGGTGGTGAAGCGGCCGAAGCGAAGACGGAGTTTGACTTGGTTATCACTGAAGTCGCCGCGGACAAGAGAATCGCGTGCATTAAGGTTGTCAGAGGCTTGTCCGAACTCGGCTTGAAGGAAGCGAAGGACGCCGTGACCAACTTGCCGTTCACTTTGTTGGAAGGTAAGAAGAAGGAAGATTGCGAGGCGGCGCAAAAGACTTTGGAAGAGGCTGGCGCTAAATCCGAATTGAAGTAATTCTTTACTCCGTATCGAGAGAATTACATTCAATTTAATTTAGACCATGTTTATTATTTCGTCGCGCACTCGCTTTCGAGAGTTTGAAGAGAAAGGAGAAGAGCGAGGATGGGAGAGTGGCTTTTCGGCGCTTTCTCGCTTCGCTCGTTAAATCTCTAAAACTCGACAAACGTTTGAAGAGAGAGAGAGAGACGTGTAATTTGCTTTGATTCTTAGTCCTACCTTAGTCTCTATATATAACTATAAATATAACCTTTTACTATATACTACCTCTACTTCTACAACGAATCTCTTTAATCTATGATACTATCTCCCTTCTCTCGTTCTCGCCGCTCAAAGAGACAAGTAAGACGCTTTAATTTCCAACAACTCCTCTCTCGCGTCGTTGATCGTTTGTATACAATTTTCCAATCCTACAGTCGTTTCTTTCATCGCGTTTTCAAACTCAATCTTTGTTGGCTCCGGAGCTTCTTCGCAGCACTTCCTTTGCCCTTCGTACGCGTCGTTCTTCTCGCCGTCGACGTACGTCGCCCACGACGGCTTCAACGCCGAAGCCGACGAGGCGTTTTCTTTCTCCTCTTCTCGTTCCTCCCGCTCTTCTTCCTCTTCCACGTACCCGTCCTGTTGCCACGACCAATTCTTCATCTCGTAGTGAGTCTTCAACGCCATCTCCACCGTCGTCAGTCGTAACTTCTCCTTCTCTTGTTCTTGAACCGATTTTAAGAGCTGAAAACACACTCGCTTTTCGTCCTCTTCTTCTTTTTCTTCTTCTTCTTCTTCTCGAGCGAGATATTGCAAAACGTGCTTCAACTTCCCGTTCAGCTCGTTCATGTCCGAAGCAAACGCGGCTAACGATTTCTCGTATTCCACAAAAGCGACGGACGACGACGACTCTCCTCGCTCTCCTCGGCGTACACGTTCTAAAACGTCCCCGTGAGCACGTTTCACTCGAGAGTACATCTCCGCTCGAGATTCGAAAGCACGCAAAGCGATATCGATGGCTTCGGACACGGACGAAACGCACGTTGTTCCATCTTCTTCTTCTTCTTCTTCATAGGAGGAGAGAGATGGAGGAACGTTCGTTTCGCGTTGGTGTTTCAGAGTCGTCCACTCTTCTTCTTCTTCTTCTTCTTCTTCTTCTTCTTCTTCTTCTTCTTCTTCTTCTTCTTCTGCGGTCATCGTCGTTTTGTGAGGGGGAGAGAGAATTCTGTCTCGCTTTTTTATTTTTTGCCCTCTGTTCGTTGTCCGGTTGTCGGTTGCGCGTTTTCATCGCGCGATTGAAGTTTTTCAAAAAATTCTTGCAACTGTTTCTTTCACAACACACACACACACACACACATCGTCGTCGTAATAATACTAATAATACTAATAATACTAATAATAATACTAATAATAATGGCACCGAGAACGCCTTCGTCGGTCCATCCTCCCGCGAATGATGATGTGAACGAGCGAGCTGTGCGAAAAGTTGAGCTGAGTAAATATCACTTACAATTCCAAGCTGAAATGCGGAACTGCGAAATGCAAAACATAGAAATGGACAGGTTGCGTCACCAAGAAAGAATGAAAGCACGAGATATTGAGCACGCGCGAAAGTTGAAAGAAGATTTGGATTGGCACGAGCAAAATATGAAGAAAGACCGATCGGAAAAAGAACAAAAGATGGAGTTGGAACGAGAAATGTTAAAATTGAAAAGAGAACAGCTGGAATTTGAACGAGAACAACTGGCGTTTGAACTAGAACGAGATCGAAAGAGGAGTAAAACGAATTAACAGCATGGATGTTCAGGAAGATTATGACATCAGCGACAACGAGGAAGGGTATACTACTGATAACGAGAAGTTCGCTTTACTCGCAGACGAGGACATCGAGCGGTCGATTAAGCCCAATTTTTATCAGCGGTGTCGAGAGATTCGCAAAAGTAACCAGGACGTTTTGAATCGAATGAGAAGCGTTTACGTGGATCATGCGTTCGTACAGGAGACCATAGAGAAACTCGGAGGAGAGCAGACTTTGCCTGTTGTCTTTGCGAATTTGCGGTGCGGCGCGTGGTATACGGATTTACGGAAAGCAAAAACGTGCACATTCAAATCCATCGACGGACATAACTTAAATCACCAATTTTCGCAAAGTCGGTTGAATACGCACGTTTTGTTAGAAGCGAGTCGAGATGGATCAGCATCTAAAGTCATCATAGTGGACGCGACGAAGAGTAAAACGAAACGGTTTCCAGACGCTTTGGCCAAGACTGTTCCGATATGGTGTGCGACTATTAATCGAGCGTGCGAAGTGATTGTAAAAAACGCTCGGATTGAAAAAGATGAATTTCCGGATTTCTTGAGCGAAAACGAATTACACGCGATTGAGACGAAAATGGCGTCGTTCGTGGAGACATTTTTGAGCGTGGTTCCCGAGACACACTTCGCGGAGATTAAAGAAGGTTTGGAAAAGTCTGGACCGCTTCACTGTGAGTACGTTTGTAGGAACAATTTGGAGAATATCGTCGCGAGAAGTCGGGAAAAAAAGAAGGCGACGGTTTTGTATCTTCTGAGCGCCTCGATGCCGCTGACGAAATCCGGAGAGAGATGTAAATTCGAACTAGGTAATAAGACGATATCGTACAACTACTTTCCGGGTGCCGCAGACGACGAGGAAACGTGGGCTTTCGATTTAACACCGAAGCAGTTCCAACGACACATGGAGAAGTTTGTTTCGTGCGAAAGCTCGAAAGCGTGCGAACGTTTAATCAGAGAAGTGATACAAACGGGCAGCGAGGATGACATGGACGGGAATGAAAATGAGGATGTGTTTATATCCTTAAAAGATGCTTTAGACTCAAATGTATACGTTGGAACGTTTCAAGCGCTTCTCAATGGGAACGCGAGAGAGGAGGATGTTCACGCGGTTTTATACGTTGGTTCAAAACACTCGCCCAATTTTTCAGTCAAGCGCGAAGACACGAAGGACTATTTACACGTGCCTTTAAAGTTTGCTAAGCAGAAAAGAGGTGATATAGAAGAAAAATTACCGATATGCGTGGAGTTTTTGATGAAACATGCAACCACAGAAGGTAAAAATACAGGCGTTTTCGTGTGTTGCGACGATGCGAAAGATCTCTCGATTGCAGTCATCGCTGCGTTTCAGTTGGTCAAGAACAAAGCACACTTACCGGTAGACTTTACGAAAGAAACAGTCAGAAAAGTTCTACTGCTGATCGCGACTCAACATTCGATTGCTAATCCTTGTCAAGGCACTGTGAAGCAAGTGTATGCGTACGTGATGACGCTGATAAAACAAACAACGATTAGTGCACATAGAAGAATAGAACCACGTGAGGAAATATAATGAATTAGAATAGTACATACATACATAGTAATATCGCAGTTTTCTCTGTCTAAACGCAAAGTCTGTACGTCACATACCTCCCCGCGGTTTCACTCGGTCTAATAATTCTCACGACTTGCCCTCTACGCATCCCATAATATCTCGCCACGGGGTCGTGCAATTGAATCCTCGGCAACTGTGTCTCTCTCACTTTATATCTTTCCAACAACGTCTTCTTCTCCTCATCGGTTAGCAAAACATGTTTGGGAACTAAAATATGGTCGGTAATATTCACCAATAACTCCGTCTCTTGAAAAGTTTCGATGATGAACTTTTGTTGCTGCACCTCCAACAGCGACTGCTTCGCGAACGGCGTCAAGGAGCTTCTAATCACGATAATCGCTCGCATAACGTTCTCCTCTCGCATTCTCTTCGCGTAATCTTTAATCATCTTCACCCCGACTTTCTCTTCCTCCGGGAAAAACACGAATATGTTTTCCGACGGATCGTCTCTTTTCGGAACCATAATAGTTAAATGCTCTCTCGACACTTCCCCGAATTCCTCCAAAAACGAATCCTTGTCTCGTTCCAACTCTTTTTGGGAAACTAAATACCCGCGAGAGGCGAGCATTTTAGAGACGGTTTTCCGTATTCTAAACAGTTTCGTTTTGCTATCTTGTTGTATCATTTTTGCTTATTTGTTTATTTGTTTATTTGTTTATTTGTTGTTGTTGTTGTTGTTCTTATTGTGTGTATTCGCCGCTAGCCGTCAATTTTACAATCTCACGACTCTGTTCTTCTCGCTCTGAATACTATTTCTATCTCAAACTCTCTTTGGAAAAGAAATTTGCCCTCTTTTCTTTCGTATTCGACAGCTGCTCGATGACGATCGCTTTTATACCGCGAGTAGTGTAAGCGTGTGTGTGTGTTCTTACGCGTCGTGCAAAATTGAATGACGATCGGGAGTCGTTTTTAATGGCGAGGAAGAAGAGCCCGAGGCAGCAGCGAAAAAGGAAAAACGAAAACAAAAGGAAAAAAATGAAACGCGCAAGCGCAACGTACACACATTAATACGCGTTCTACGTGAATTACGCGCTTCTACATGTCTAAAGTTCTACACATCTATCTATTTCCTGATTCTACGCGAAACGAACGCTCTCTTTCTTTTTCATTTCGCCAACGGGAGCGTTCACTCGTAACTTTTCCATGGCTTTTGCGACCACTTGACTCGCGCTTTGTTGAAAGCGCTTGCTCTCGGTTTTCGGTAAAACAAAGTCTTGAACAGAGAGGTTGTGCTGCTGCTTTTCCGGGTCGTCGTTTTGATTATCGAGTAAAGTATTCTCCGTGGCGCGTTTGACGACGTCTCGTGCGGCGGCTAGAGCGAAAACGCCGGCGGAGCGACACTGCTCGTCGACGCCGCGAGCGTTTTCGATTCTAGCGATGGAGGTGATTTTCTCAATCGCGGCAAAGAGTTTGGACGTTTTCGTTTCGTGACGTTCTGCTCTGTCACTATCGTCGTCCTCCTGATTGTGACATTCTTGTAACGAGAGCATCAATTCTTCCTTAGCCATGATATCTGGCACAACCATTAACGCTCTCGCGCACGCTACCAACGCGCTCGACCGGACGCTCGGATTGCAGTGCTTCAACAAAAACGAGTCGTGTTTGGTGAGCGTCGCGAGCGTTGCCAACGAAGTATTAAAGGAGTTGACGGCGTTTTGTGTCCGGCAGCAACATTCGCCGATGCAATCCAACATTGCGGATAAAACTATAGCTTCGCTACCTATGGAGGAAGATAAATCGGCCATTTTTTCTAACTGGGATGATAACGAAACCAATAACGGGGCGACGATTGTCGGACCTATGAGCGCCGAACGAGTTCTATGACCGATTCGCCCGATACCTCTGTTTTGGTTTTCCAAAGCTTTCGGAGCGAACACGCGCGTTTTACCGCTCGTTGCAGCAATCGCTGATTTTTCGCTTTCTCCTGGCTCGAGAGAAGCGCTCGATGATGGAGGAGGCAATGCCGATAACGTCTTCGCGGCTTGCGCGATGCAACTCAAAACCTCCAGTTTATGACTCGAATCGCAACTCGTTCCATCGAACGCATGACCAATGGCTGTTGGAATAGACTCTTCCGGAGCGTTTTCAAACAATCTCGTTAAACCGTTCATGCGCGATATTTCGAGCGCTTTCACCGAAGGCGTCGGTGGATTCGCGTGTAATAGCGCGATTGAAAACTGACCAGCTACGGAAAAGAGTTCATCTGGGACGGTTTCAAACATTTCTGCTAATGCATACACGGCACCTTCCTGTGCGTCTGCTAAATCTGCATCGGCAATGTGTTGGGAAGGTTTGACGCGCCGCAAAGCGTTCAAAGCTTCGCGCAAAGTTCGCGGTTTTGGAAGCTGTTTTAAATGCCGCTTCAAATTCTTCGCGTTCGAATTCTTCTGCGTGAGCTCGTCGTCATCATCTGAGTCGATATCGTACGCTCGAAACTCTTCATCGTCCTCTTCAGAGTCGTCCTCTTCATCTTGCTCGTCTACTTCTTCGATATCGATGGTTGGTCCTTTCTCTCTTTTGCTTTCCCCTTCGACAGTTTCCGCCTCGTAAAAAGAAGATGGTAACACTTTCGACGCGTCGTATTCACCAAGTGTCACTTTCACGTTTGATTCCCACTCGGCTTCGTTCGCGCTTCGATATCCATCGTCGTCGTCGTCGTCGTCCTCGCCTTCATCTGGATCGAGAAGGTCGGTATCGCCATCTACCGGTGCGTTTAAATCCAACATCGTTGGATTTTCTGTGTTCATGGCCAACGAAAATTGTTTGGCGATTCGCGACGCGTGCGCGCGATTTTGTGCTGAGGACGATTCTAATCGAAACGATATGCCGTCGACAATGTAAGACGTCATCGTCGTGCCATCGTTGAATTTTCCACTTTCGATGCCGTTGACGAACTTTTCCCACGAAGCGCCGGAAGATTGCGATAGGATTAATGTCGCGTTTATAATAGCCGCCAAGTGGCCCTTCGCTTTCGCTGAACTCCCGACGACAAACTCTTTCGACGCCCATAACTCGCACGCGCTCACTATAATCGCGTGTTTGAAGTCTTCAACGCTCACATTTTCCGATGCGATTGCTCCGGCTTCGTCTCCGTTTTTTTCATCAGCGAGATAATCTGTGGGTAAAGGATTAACAATCAACAGACGAAGCAGCGACGGGAGTACATTCCTTGGACACCCTTTTCGAAGTAGCAACTCCTCCCCCATGAAGTATCTGGTCGTTTCGCACTTCCAAAATCTCAGCTTTAACATTTGACGAAGCACGCGTTCGCAGTCGCGACTGGCGCTTGTGTATTTTTTCCTCCCGAAAACGTCAACAACAACGCTTTCGATTACTTTGCAACACGCCCGCGTATCTGATATCGAGTCTAATACGCGCGCTAGACTCTCATCCTTTTGATCAACGAACTTTTTTCCATCTTGTTCTTCCCGTTCTTCTTCTCTAAAATGAACAAAAGCAATCGCATTCGCGCACTTATCCGCGTATCCTCTTCTAGACAAAATTTGTAAACACGTCGACGCGAGAACAATGCTTCTACTTGCGTTCTTATCACTGCTATGCATTTCTCTATCGCGCACTCCCTTCCGATGCGGTAACAGACAACATCCCCTGGCAAACATTTCCACCGCTCCAATCTCTCGTTCTTTTTCTTTTTGATGCTCTTCTAAAACTAGACGCTCGTACAAGCGTTTCTTCAAGATTAAATCGGCGCGTTCGCACGCGTTTAAAAGCGTCCGCATTTCCTCCGAAGCGCGCTCTAGATCGCAATAGTACTTCTGGGCGTTCGTTTCGTTCGTAACTTCTTCACTATCCCGTAAAAATTCACCCGTCTCGAAGAACGACGTCGCCGGCGCGTCGGACGTCGTCGAGCTACATTCCATCTCTACGCACTCCTTGAACATTTCCGCCATCGCTTTATTCGCGTTTTTTATTCGAGAATCGCTCACATCTGCGTTTAGCATCGCGTTCACGAAGTGCTCCTTCGGCACGATCTGTTCCCACGCTTTGCGCAGCGTATCATTTTTGGTATCCTTCTTATTAGAAATATCTTCATCAGAGACTTCTTTCTTCTTCTTTAACTTCTTCTTCTTCTCGTGCGTCGTCGTTTTTTCTGCGATAACCGCCAGCAGCTCTTCCACGCCCGCGAATACATTCGTCGTTCTTTTCTCTCCATCTTTCCTTCTTCTTTCACTTCTTCTTCGTAAATCTCTGTATCTCTCCACGCGTTTCTTCTCTAAACTCAAGTACTCTTTTCGCTTCTCTTTGTCTTCTTCTTCGTCGTCGTCAAAGAAAATCACCAATCTGGTCACGTCCTCCAAAACTGATGATGAAATCGTTTCTTCTTCTTCTTCTTCTTCTTCCGTCGTCGTCGTTTTCATTTTCAATCGCTCCGCGCAGTAAGAGTAGAACTCAGAGAAGAACTCAATCGTCTCGTCGTCGTCGCAGTACGTCTCTGTCGTTGTTTTCACCATCCTCGTCATCCACACGTATCACATATATATTACGATGAAAAAGTGAGAGAGTGAGTGGAATTTATTATTATTGAGAAGAAGAAGAAAAAAAGTGCAAAACAAAAACAGTCGTCGTTTTGGAGCAAAAAAGCGTCAGAGCGGCGGCGAATCCAAAAACACGCAACAACAACAACAACAACAACAACAACAACAACAACAACAACAACTCTTTTCTACTGCGTCAACTACTCTTTGTCGAGAGAGAACGACGAGAGCATTATGGGAGGAGGAAAGAAAACGAAACGAGACGATGATGACGATGTGGAGGCGAAAAAGCTGGCAAAGAAACGAGCGAAGAAAAAGAGGAAGATGAAAGCGCAGGAGGAGAACGACGACGAGAAGAACATCGGGTATGATAATTTTGTTGAGGTTCCCGATGCGGACGACGACGAGTACGAAGGAGGATTTGAAGACGACGGTAATAGAAAAGAAGAAGAAGACAAAGAAGGAGAAGAAGAAGAGAAACAAAAAGAGGAGAAGAAGAAGCCGCCGAAACCTGGAGAGTTCCCACTGTCGAACACGAAAGTGTACGTGGGGAACTTGTCCTGGCAAATCGACGACGAGAGTCTCAAACGCGCGTTCGTGGATATCGGCGAGATTAAGAGCATCGTCTGGATGGAGGAAAAGTTGACGAAGAAGTTCTTAGGCGCCGGAGTCGTCGAGTTTCACTCGGAAGAAGAGGCGACGAAAGCGGTGGAGAATTCCGGGAGGATGGTTTTGAAAAGAGAGTGTAAGATACGGCGTTGGGAGCAAAGAGGGAACACCGCGGAGGAAAGGAAAGCGGCGGCGGAGAGAGGCGAGTCGTTGCCGAATAGCAATCAAAAAGAAAAGAACAAGAAGAAGTTTCCAGAGATGGGGGAAAAACCTCACGGATGTTACACGTTGTTCATGGGAAATTTAGACTTTAACATGACGGACGACTTCATATGGGATTTCTTCAAGCAAAACGCCGGAGTGGAAATGATTAAAGTGAGGTGGTTGGAAAACCGAGACACCGGGGAGTTTCGAGGACAAGGATACGCCGACTTTAAAAAAGGCGAAATCGACCAAGCGGCGACGTTACACAACACGCCGTGTATGGGCGGTAGGCCGATAAAGTTAGATTGGCAAGCGCCTAGAGGCTCTCGTTGAATAAATATCTTCTACATCAATTACATGCCCGCGCTAACTTTTGCCGAAATTCTAATAAGAACTTCTTCTTCTTCTACTCTTTCTTATCGTTTTTTGCGTCCTCTAGTTTCTCCTCCGCCAGCGCGACTTGCGGACACGAATCGTCCACGGCGAACAAATCGTGTAAAGCGATGATTGGCGTCATCAAAAGTCTCGCGATGTTTGTGTCGTCGTCGTGTTCGTTTATTTCATTGTCGCTCTCGTCGTAATAATGCTGTCGATTTCTGACGCAAAGCGCCATTTGAAACAGAGGCAAATACGCCAACGACCCGTAAAACATCCTTCGGGCGCTCGTGATGTTCGCTTTTTGACGAAACATGAGCGCCGTCGCAACGAGCGGCGCACCCAAAGCGACCGCTTCGTACCGAAACGAAGAATCTTTAGACACCAGACCAACATTCTCGGCGATAAATCCAAGAGGTAAAAGCATCAACGAATTCCGAACCGCCACGTTCGCGGCTCTTCGCAAAGTTGGATCAAACGAAGGGTGCGTCAACATTCGATACCCGCCTTTAATGTAATCATCTCTACCCATAGTCGCTAGGGCCATAAAGTGCGGCATTTGCCACAAATACACCGCTAAAGGAAGAACCATGCCTTTGGCGAAATTCTCTCCTCCTAAGAGACTTGAAATACTAGTACTACTACCACTACTACTACTGCTACTACTGCTACTACTACTACTACTACTGCTGCTACTGCTCCAACCGCTCGTATCATCGTTGTTCGATATCAACTTCAAATCTGCCGCCGCCGCGTATCCCATCATCGGCGGAATCGCTCCCACGACCGCCCCTACCCACGTGTTCAACCAGTGCACTTGCTTCAAAGGCGTGTACACGAACGCGTACAACAAAATGTTTCCACCACCTAACATCGCCGTCGTCTCGTTCGTATATTCGTTCAAATACCACGTCCCGGAAATCCCGCTCGCCGCCGCGAACGCAATCGCGTTCCCTAACGACAACCTCCCGCTCGGCAAAGGTCTTCGCATTGTCCTCGCCATCATCCCGTCTTGCTTCTTCTCCAAAATTTGGTTCAAACTGTTCGCGGAAAACGCGCACAACGCCGTCCCGAAAGAAGCGTTGAGTATCGTTTTTATTTTCTCTTCATCCAGAAGAACAAATTGCTGCTGCTTTTGCTGCTTCTGCTGATAATGCTGCTGCAGCCACGACGAGGAGGACGAGATTAAGGAGTTCTTCTTCTTCTCTGTCGTCGTCGTTCCCGTTGTTGTAACAGGTTGTTGGGTGGTGCCTAAAACCGCCCCAGCCGCCGCCGTGCTGACGACGAACACGCTCAGTTTAAACTTTGATAAATCTTTGTACGATTGGACGACGTTTTTTATTTTCATCATCATCGTTGTCATTTGCATCCGTTGATGATGATGATGATGACGATGAAAATGTTTTTGACGACTGTAGTAGTAGTATTCTTCTTCTCACAACTCGTCGTCGTCTGTATCGTCTGAATCGCAAAGAAAAAGCAGAGTTTCAGAAAAACGAGTATATAATAAGAGACTTCTTTCGCTCTTCTTCTTTCGTTCTTCTTCTTTCGTTCTTCTTCTTCTTCTAAAAAAAAACGACGACGACGAATACCCGATGATGACGCACGAACACAAACTCTTCTTCTCTCTCTTTCTTGTGATGAAAAGTTTTGTTTGTTTGTTTTTTGATTTTTTGTTTGTTTTTTGTTTTCTTGGAGAACTGGAAGTTTTGGGACGAGGAGACGACACTTTTACGACGGTGATGATGAGGATGAGGATGAGGATGATGAGGATGATTTCGAGCCGTCGTTGTTTCTGTTGTTCTCCAAACTCGTCGTCGTCGTCGTTACCACAAAAGAATACGAAGTTTGTGGTGAGGAGGAGGATTCAGACGACGACGAGAGCAGAAAAAGAAAAAGCAGAAAAAGCATTCACAAAAGGCGAAGAAGAAGAAGAAGAAGAAGAAGCGAACAACAACAACAACATTAGTAACGGTCCTCCTCCTCCTCCTCCTCATCATCGATTGAGAATACGCGAAGGCAGACACGCGTTCGAGACGAAAACGGCGAAAGAAATGCAACGACTGTTTCTCCACTCGTTAAGAAGAGGAGGAGTGAAAGAAAATAACGAGGAGGAAAGAACGATGACGTCTCGCGATATATATGTCGTCAAACTCTCGGGAACCGGGAAGGCGCCGAAACAGAAGAAACCGGAATTTAAGAAGAGCGAGTTTAGACCGGTTTTGATCAAGAACGAGTTGAAAGTGCAACTGATCCGGTTTACGGAGACGCAGAGTTTTACCAAGAATTTCGCGGTGCACGATGAAGAAGTGGAGGGGATACTCGAGGACGTGGTCGCGAACGGCGGGTACGGGAATTGGCGGGTGGATATGCGAGACGAGACGGCGTACGATATTCGAGTGACGAAGAGCGGAGACGCGTTCGTGTCCAGGAGTAAAAAGAGTAGGAGTAGTGTAGAAGAAGAGAGTAGTAGGAGTAACCACGACGACGAGGATGAATCGAAGAAGACGAACGGCGCGGACTCGACGAAGAGATTAATCAACACGACGAGGAAGAACGCGTCGTTTTTAGCGAACGACCGGGAGAAGAAACGGTTGATGCGAGCCGATGACCCGTTTTTAGTGCAAGTGGGCGTCTCTACGAAAGATGGGAAGATTAAAGCGGCAAAGAGGGATAAGTATAAGCAAGTGGAGGAGTTTTTACATCACTTGGAAGCTTCCCTTCCTGTTGCATCGGACGAAGAATATACATCTGCAAAGAAACCACTTAACATCGTCGATTTGGGATGCGGGAACGCGTACTTGACGTTTGCGACGTATTCGTTTCTGAAGAATACAAAGAGTATGGACACGAACGTCGTCGGTGTAGACGTGAAGAGGCAAAGCAAAGAGCACAACGAAGCGGTGGCGAAAGAGTTAGGTTGGGAGCGGGACGTTTCTTTCGTCCAAGGGACGATTGAACAGGCGGAGATACCTGGTTCTGAAAACGTAGACGTGTGTATCGCTTTACACGCGTGCGATACGGCGACGGATCAATCTTTGGTTCGAGCGGTGCGATGGAAGACGAAGTTGATATTAGCGTCTCCGTGCTGTCATCATGATTTACACGTTCGCATAAAAAAGAGCGTAACGTCGTCGTCGTCGTCGTCGTCGTCGTCTGTCTTGTTAGCTCCAATGACGTCTATTGCAAGACATGGCATATTGTACGAAAGAACTATAGATAACGTGACAGATGCATGGCGCGCTTTGGTGCTGCGTATACTCGGGTATAAAGTCGACGTCGTTGAGTTCATCGGCGGTGAACACACCGCTCGAAATACGCTCATCCGCGCGCGATATACCGGTGCAAAAGCGACGAAGGAATTGTGGGATGAACACGACGCAATGGTATCATCGTTCGGGTGCGAATCTTACTTGACAGAAGCTTTGAAAAAGGAATTGGAGAGTCGAAGGATATCCGTTACTTGAGTTTTTATGGTTGTTTTCCTTACAATGATCCATTGTTATTAATATCAGTCCACTCTATACGGCGACATCTGATCATCGTTTTTTGCGGTGCTAGTATAATTCGGCGAAGTTCCTGAAGGAGCCTCAGGAGCCGACGCCGGGGGAGTAGCAGTTGGTGCCGCCGCCGCCGCAGCAGCAGCAGCGTGTTGCGCCCGCAACGACGAAATCTGTACCACATTCTCCGCGTTACCACCACTATTAGCGCTGATGTTGTTGTTGTTAGACGAAGACATTTCCACGTCGCTACTCCCTTTCACCTCTCTCGCCATTATTCTTCCTTCCTCGTCGTGGTCAAACACCATCCATCGGTACCCTCTTCTTCGTTGGTACAATCTATACCCAAAATATCCAATCACAGAAAATACGACAAACAAAACAACAACCGCAATCCCAGCCGCCGCGCCTTTTGACAAAGTCACCGTTTTCCCGCCAATTGAAATTCTAACATTCCCGTCCTTGTATGTCTCCCAAGGACTCGAATCAAACTTCTCGCTGTCGCTTTCCTCTCCAGTGTACCACGCTTCAATAACTGACGCGCCTTCGTCTTTACACGTCGTAAACCGACTCTCGCACTCGTTCTGCGTGCACATGGTACTCTTTCCCGCGTAAAAACGATTGATATCTTTGGTTTGTGACGGCGTGTCCGCGCATCCGCACGTGCAATCGTAAAACGTCGCGAAGTTTTCGTTTAAGGCCGAGTTATGCGCCCCCGGGTCTGGGCACGAGTAAAACTTCGACGAGCACGCGGACGGCGTGCACTGCTGTATGCCGCCCGAATGAAACGCGTTCGTAATCAACGTCGGACAGTTGGAGTCTTTGCAACACGCGCACGAACAGTCCAAATACGTCGCAATATTTGTCCCTCCCGCGTTGTGTGACCCACTGTCTGGACAGCTCGCCACGTTTGAGGCGCACATGTTCGTCGTGCACAACTGCGGGTCCCCGACGTTGAACGTATGTTTTCTCGTCCCTAACTCGCACTGGCCGGGAAGACAACACTCGCACGAACAATCGTAGTCGAGCGCGTGTGCGTTCCTCGCAAAGAAGAGGACTGGAACACAGAAGAAGAAGAAGACAAAGAAGACAAACGGCGTCGACGATGACGACGATGCGGCGGTGGAGAAAAGCATTGTCACCCTTCTTCTTAAACAACAACGAAAGCGGCGAGGATGAAGAAAGTCTTTCTTAAAAGTGTGGATAAAAATGAAAAGAGAAAGGGCGTGTGCCTTTTTTTTGGTCTGTCTGTGTTTTTTGTCTTTTTTCCTTTTTCATCGATCGAGTGCCTTTTTTTTTGAGCACGCGAAAATGGAGTTTATTTTCTTCGTTATAAAAATAGTATTACAAGTATTCGTGCGCGGATTCGAAACGCTCCCTCGACTTATTTACGGGGTCATTTTTCTTCTTCATCGGCGAATGTTGTTGCTGTTTTTGTTCTTGAGAAGACGATTTATTATTAGTATTATTATTAGCGTTCGGCGACGAGACGAACTTGTCCTTCATGCTTTCGACTTTCTGCGCGGTTTCCGCGGCTTTTAAAGCGCTGTTGACGACCGTATTGTTGCCTTGCAAAATGTGGTCGGTTTGTCGGACCCAGTTGTGCCCGAATTCCATGTTTCGTAAACCTTTCTCGCGCTTTTGGAACTTTAACATGGAGTAGGTGAAAATGCCGGCGAACCCGAGGTTGATGATGACGACGACGCCGAGACCGGAGACGACGCCGAAACGGTTGACGACAAACATGCACAGCGCGGCGTCGCCGGCAAGGAGGGCGATGATGAGCAAGAGTTTGACGACGTTGTAAAGGAAGAGGCGGATGGTAACTTCACGGAAGAATGCGACGAGACGATGCCAGGTCGTATCCTCAAAAATGCCTTCTTGTTGCTTTTCGACGTCGATGAATTCTTGTTCGGATTCAAAGAGTTCGGATTTCAAGTCACGCCTGCGTTTTTGCGCTTCGGTCATGTGCGCGCTGTCCGCGTCGTCGTCCTCAAAATCTTCTTCGTAATAGTAATTGTCGTTTACGTGTTCTCCTTCTCGAGTCGCAAATCCGCCGTGTGCTTTGGTGCTCATGCCTAAAGCGTCAAACGCGCCATCGATGACGTGTCTATATTGTTGCGGTAAATACGAAACGATGGTGTTTGAATTCATCCCAAAGGCGCCTCCTCCTCCTCCTCCTCCCCCAACGCCGGCTGTTGAAAGGAGATTATCCTTCGAATATGTCGGACTAATCGGCTGTTTTGCGTAGATCAATTCACTCCCCGAGTCTTGTCTCGAAAGCGTAGGACTACGCGGCAAAGATCGATTGCTCAAATTACTCAACCGGTCGTCGCTTAGCGCTCGTTCGTGATGTGTCAAAGACATAGAGTTACTGGGTTCGCGCAGACTTCCTTCGCGACTTATCACGGTGGATTCAACCCCTTTCTTCAACGTTTTCGCAACCGTCTCAATTATGCTTGGAGCACGATTGAGTTTCTTATTGCTACTTCCACTACTACTACCCACAGATCTCCCAGATAGGAGCAAGTGCTTATTCCCGCTATTCTGTCTCCGATGTTCACCCGGACCACCACTCGTCGTCGTTGAGGATCCGCTTCCACCCAATGCCTCTGCTCGCTCAATCTTCTCGTTGAATGAATCGTAACTTTTCGTCTCCTTGAAGGCCCGCTCGACGGAATCCAACGCCTCCGTCGACCACATCTCTAAAATCTCCGACACCGTTTCCGTAAACGCCACAAAATCCATCGCCACGCCGTGCGTTTTAAAATATTTCTGAAAGTGCGCTTCCATTTTCCCGCGCATCCACCGCAACGAGTGCGTCGTGCTCTCTTCTTTCTTCTTCAATTCACCTAAACGTAAACTCATTCTCTTCCTCCGCGTTGCCGACGCGCTTCGTTCGATTTTGTTATTATTATTATTATTATTATTATTACTATTCGCATCGCGCTCCTCCATCAACCCATTTTCTCTCTCTTTCCTCATGTAACTCTTCATCTCAGATCCAATCACGATTTCGCAGTCTTCGATCCATTCTTTGACGTGTTCTAAAGTCACTCCAAACCCTCTCTTTTGTTCCATCTTTCTGAACGTCATCGAGAGTTTCTCCTCCACCGACGCCTCGGTTCGTAAACAAACTAAAATCAACAAACGAAGCGTATCGATGTACGATTCCCCTTCGTTCGTTTCTCCTTCGTCAGACCTTAAAACGTCTAAAACGCTATCTTCTACATCTAAATCTACGCTCAGTTTCATCGCCCCGGTGGGTAAGCACGATATCGGCACGCTGTTCGGCAATACGGTTATTATTTTCTTCGTAACAGAATCGTCGTCCTCCGATGATGATTTCACAAAAAAGCCCGCGCAATTGTGCACGTTCGCGCCTTGTAAAAAGCTCAAAAACATCTTCTCCGAAGTAATTTGCGACCAAGGATTTCGGGAGTTCATCTCCACCAGTTTTACTATCGCGTCCATTATTTTATTACTCTTTCTTTTTGTCGTTTAATGTTTGTATATATAGCAGAGAGAGAGAGAGAGAGAGAAGTGCGAATTATGAATGAATTGTGGTGAAGACTTTTCTTGCAAGAAGAAGAAGAAAGAACAAAAAAAAACAGAGCTGACAGAGCTGCTTTTTCTCTTCTGAATTTTTCCTTCAAAAAAAAAGGAGTTGTCAAAAGTTTAAATTTCTTTATCACACACACTACTACTTTTGTAAGTATAGCACGCACAAACACACTCTTCTTAAAGTAATATATTATATATAATAATAATAATAAGAACACAACAAAGAGAGCAAAAGCAAAGATAATCATGCCACCAAAACCAGGAACGTGTTACAAGTGCGGACAAACCGGACACTACTCTCGAGATTGCGCGACGCCGAAAGAGTCGTGGTTGCCGAAAGATCAGAGAGAGGCACATTTTTCCTCTCTCACTGCTACCGCGACGACGACTACGAACAATAATAATAAGAACGATGATGTGAACGACAACAACAACAACAACTACGACGACGACGAGCGAGCGATGGACATCGGCGATGGTGGTGCGGGGGGAACGACGACGACACCAAAAGCAGAAGAGAAAGAGTCGAAACGGAAACCAAAGTTTTCCGTGGAGGAACACGTTTTAGGCCCGAACGGAATTCAAAAAGTCTACGAAACCTTCGCGGATGTGTACGATCGAGAAAGGAAAGGGAAAGGGAACGAGACGCACGATATTGCTTTGATATTAGGCATGTATAGAAATTGGGCGCACGAGATGTACCCGTACGAGGATCCAGATGTGGTGTTGGAGCGCGTGAGGAAGTTGAAGAACAACGCGCAAGTAAGGAACGCGATGCATAGTTTTATGGATATGGGCTTAGGCGAAGACGAAGATGGAGATACGAAGAAAGGTAAAGCGAGCGCGAAGAAGAAGACGAAAGAGAATAAAAGAAAGAGCGGCGATGGTGAAGACGTTGACGGCGACGACGACGAGGATGATATTGTCGGTGATGATGTGGAATTTCCAGACGACTCTGACGGAGGAGAAGATGAAGAGGAATACGACGATGTCGAGTTTCCGGACGACGACGAGGAGGAGGATGAAGACGCCATGGACGCCATGCGCGAAGCAGAAGGACTCACTAAACCAATGAAGAAGAAAAAGAAGAATAGTAACAAGAAAGCGGAAAATATGTTCGACGATGCCGTCGCGCCCGAGAAAGAAGCGTTTATGCTCCCTCCTTCAGACGACGATGAGGATAAGGACGAACCGTTAGATAAAGAACGCGCCGAGCAAGCTAAGAAAGCCAAAGAGGAAGCCGCTGCGGCGAAGAAAGCTCGGGCAGATCAATTGAAAGAGGAGAAAAGACGACGCGTTCAAGAAACGTTGGCAGCTATTAAGGCGAAGAAGGATGCGGCGTTGGAGAGAACCCATCAAAGTCAACGAGGAAACGCGGCTGCTTCGAGCTCATCGGATGATTCAGACTCCGATTCGTCCTCACTTTCGAAGCATTCATCTGATTCTTCCTCTTCTTCTTCTCTTTCCTCTTCGAGTGAATCCAGAGGTAAAAAAGGGAAGAAATCAACGAAAAAGAAGAAGATTGCTGCCGCCGTCGAGAAGAAAGAAGATATGCCGCCGCGGAAGAAATCGACGAAGAAGAAGAAGAGAATTTTGAAAAAGAAGAAAGATGTGGGAGGAGAAGATGGAGGTGCGTCAGAGGAGGATGCGGGGGCAATACCAGACGCTGTGAATTCGCCATTTCGGCCAAAATTGTTCAACCAATCATCTTCAGACGAAGAAGAAGAAGCCGAAAAACCGACTCGACAGCGCAGAGAGATCAAGGGCATGGCGAGCGATTCGGAATAAAAGAAAAAGAGAGAGAGAAAGAGAGAGACGGGAAAGATTAATATACTATTAGTATTATTATTATAACTTAGACATGGTCACCGGTGCTTCTCTCGTTAAGATCTTTACCTCGTCACCGATAATCTCCAACACTTGCGGGTTTGCGCCTAAAACGCCGAAAGACATGCCGACGTCAACTCTCCAAATTTTCCCGTCGCACTCGCAATTCGCTCCTTGCATTTGCGGGGTGTGCCCTACTACCAAACGTTTCACGGGAATGCCTTCGATTTCGTTGATCTTCTCTAAAGTTCTCGATAATAACGTGCACGCGTTCGTTCGTTCCGTATTCGTGGCGTAGTGTTCTGTCCCGTACGCTCGGTGCCAAACTACAGAATCCTTCACGCCGCCAATTGCCATCCCTAAAGCCACTTTCGTATCCTCGTCTTCGATCCGTTTACCGCGCATCCATTCCGAAACGCTCTTGTTCAACTTATCTAATCCAAAATCAACGTGTCTAGGCACCAATCCTCCGTGCGCGAATACGGTATCGTTGACGATCAACACCGTATTGTGCATGGACAGTTGTTGCGCCAACGGTCCGCCCGGTGAGAACAAACCAACCCTAGCGTTCGTCTGTTTTCTCCACTCGTCCATTTCGTCTTCTTCTTCTTCTTCTTCTTCTTCTTCTTCTTCTTCTTCTTCGCCATCTTCTTGTTTGGACGATCGTCTTCTTCTTCTCCCGGGAACGGCGTCTTTACCAAACAACTTCACCAAGTGGTCCGAAAAGCGCATCGATTCGTGGAACGCGCCTCGAGAGACGTACCGGAAATCTCCGGAAATGTTCAAAACTTCGTGATTCCCGTTCAAAACAAACACATCTCCTCCCGCTTTCCTCGCCGCTTTCCCTAACTTTTGCAGTAAAATCAAAATCCCAATCTCGTCGTCGCCTCGATCCAACACGTCTCCGACTTGCACGAGCACCGTATCGCCGCCCACCCACTGAGGATTCACGTTATCGTCGTCGTCTTTACCGAGCACTCCGGCAATCCGTAACGCTCTTCGCGCTTGTTGAATGTCGCCGTGTAAGTCGCCAATCGCGACCACCCTCCCGTTCGTTTGCACGTGAAGTTTCGGGTAATTTGATTTTTTTTTCTCTGCGGTATTTTTTTTTTCGACGTCAGCAGTTTGAGAGGAGGACCCATTTTCACTCTCTGTGGCGAGTAATCGAATCGAGTTGTTTGATCTCCTCGTCGTCGTCGTACCTTTTTTACTCCTGTTGTTACAATCGTCTTTCAGAGAGATGGATTGAATCACTTTTTGACTCCTCCTCGTCGAATTCGTCGTCGTGTTATTAAATCGGACGATTGATGAGGAGGAGACAGAGGCTCGCGCGCTCGTCGTCGTCGATCGTAACGGATGATGATGATGATGATTTTTGGAGGTGGAGGAGGAGATAACGCCACGTACAATTTGTCGTGACGACGACGAGAAGGAGACAGAGGACGGGACACTTTTCCCGAGAGACGATTCAGACGACGATTCAGACGACGAGGAGGAGGAGGCGGACATTCCCGAAAGCGCTCGAATGTGCGTCGTATACTTGCCACTCAACATCATCATCGCGCCGCTGCTTGTGGGTGTCACGAGGAGTGCTTTGTGGAGTACGTTTTGATGGAGTCTCGAAAAGTTCGTCGTCCTTTGCGTGAGCGTCGTCCTGAACATTTTTATCAAGACTTCTCGTATATAAAAAAATTGATGAATTTTTGCCCACGCAAAAGTTGCTTGCGTACAAGTAGTAGTTTGTAGTATTGTTCACCAAGAAACAAACAGGACGCGAAAACGTTCTTCGTTTAAAAACGAGAAGAAAGAAAACCACGTATTAAACACGTTTTTCGAGCTATGTTGCTGCTATTACTGCTGCTATTAGTACTACACGCTTTCGTCGCCGTCGTCCAAAAACTCACGATTTTTTCTTAACAGTTGCTCGGCTTTCATCACGCGAGTCGTCGCCGGGTTGTTTTTCTTCTCCAAGTCCAACTCTAAACACAACGCCAACACTTCGTCCACGGAGTTCACGACTCTCTCCATCGCTTTCTTTGTGATTTCTAAGTCATCTGGTTTGTTCAGGGCTTTCTCGGTGGCGCCTTCGATGAGGATTTCGCTCATTCCCATTCTTTCCGTGGCGAAGGAGATATTCTTCTCCATGTCCTCGAGCGCGGTGGAGCGACAGATAGAAAGCTGTCGAGCGAACTTTGCAAAGTCTAAAAGCGTTTGCTTCGTCTTTCCTTCTCCTTCTTCTTTAACTTCTTTACTCCCATACAACTCTTTGTCGACGAAGGATTCCACCAACATCCTCCTCACCTTCCATCGCGCTCGTTCAATCGCCTCGTCGTCCTTGAACAACTTCGCCTTGTATCGACTCTGCGATATTTCTTTCACGCACTCGTCCGCTAAAAAAACCTCCGGTTTCATATTTCGCTTCCGAAACGCTTTCGCGCAAATCAAACAAATCTCCTGAAACGCCCCGAACACTTCCATGGAGACTTCGTTCTTCCTCATCGCCATCTTCGCGTCGTAGACGGTATCGAACGCCGCCTCTAAAAACTGCGACGAGTTATACTCGCTTTCCGAGAATTTCCGGACGAGCGCGTCCACGTCGCCGTTATTCTTCACGTACTCTTTACAGAGCGTCGAAAACTCGACTAAATCCACCACTCCTTTGTTAGTATCGTCACCAGTAGTACCTTCTAACTCGGACTCGAGGAGTATCGAAGGGAGATTTTCGATGACTTCCTCGGGAGTTAATAACAGAATTTCTTCTCCTTCTTCTTCTTTCTCCAATTTAAAATAGGACGAGGAGGAGGAGGAGGAGCTCAAAACATAATCGCTTCTTATTCTCTTCGACCTCTTTTTCCTCCTCCTTGCTTCTGATCCTAATAACGTTGTTGTTGGTGGTGGTGTTCTCCTCCTCCTCCTCGTCGTCGTAAAAGCTTCTTTGAGTACTCCACCAATTCTGCTCAAACTGATTTTGCTCATCTTTTTTTTTATTTTGAAGCAAAAAAGTGACGAGAGACTTTTTGCTTCGTTTTTCACTTTTTCATCATACTCGAAAAACACCACAAAAAAAAAGAGTATATGTTCTAAGAAGAGGTACTAATAATGACGACGACGACGCAAAAGGGCTTCTTCTTCCTGCGCCGCTCCCTTTTCGTCGTCCTCGTTCTCTTCTCCTTCTCTTCTTCTTTGTCTTCTTCTTTTAAATACGTCGTCGTGTTTGCGTTTGAGGATGAGGTTGAAGAGAAAACGACGACAAAAACTTCTTTGTCTTCTTTCAAACTGTCGTCGTCGTCGTCTGAAGTCTCATCGTCGTTAGACGGCATTCCGGTGTCGAACACCATAAGTGTGGATCCAACGCGCGTTTCGCAAATAAGTTGGCAACCGAACGCGGTCAAGTACGAGAAGTTTTTGAGCAACTCGGAGTGCGATTATTTGATCGAAAAAACGTTTTCCTTGTCTTCTTCTTCTTCGTCTTCTTCCGTCAATCTCGTCGTCGAACGAGAAGGAGATTCGGTCGTGAAAGATATCGAACGAAGACTAGCGGAATGGACGCACACGCCGTCGTCGCACGGGGAAAAGTTACGAGTATATAAACACGATTTAAGAACGAGAGAGACGAGTTTGAGACCGTTGTATTCAAAAGTATACGCGCCGTTCGAGCGCGAGAAAAACGTCGGACGAATCAACGACATGCACTTAGGCACGGTGGTTTTAGTTTTGAAAGACGAGAGCAGGAAAGAAGGCGAAGAAGAGTTTAGCTCGAACGGGGTGATTATGTTTCCAAACGGTAACAGTGGTCACAGAGGGGGCGATAGCGGGAAGGAATACGAACAAGGGAGGAGGACGGCGACGACGTGCGAAGATATCGACGCGAGTTTGTTTTTGAAAGCGAAAAGAGGAGACGCAATCCTGTGGTTACACACGACCAGAGATCAAAAAGACGACGGGAACGCGACTGGCGTCGGCGAATGCGTGTATGCAGGAGGGAAGGTTGGAGAGAAGTGGACCGCGGTGAAGTATTTACACTTGGTGACGACCCAAAAATAGTTCGGAGTTTTTAGAGTTAGAGGATAGTTGTTTTCGTAGTTGCAGTTTTTTTATTTCATCTGGTCTTTTCGCTCGGCAACGGTTTGTTAAAGCCGCCCGGACGGTTCATGTATTGCCTCGCTTCCCGTTTGGTTTTCTTGAATACGCCGGAAACGTTTGCGTTTGGATCATTTACGTGTTTGTTCTGCGTGGTATCGAATCCGGAAAAGCCCATGAGCTTTGCCATCTGTGCCGCTTCGTCGTCCTCAAAGTCGTCGTTGTCTTCTGCAACGACGAGTTCTTCTTTTCCTTTTTCTACCAGAGGAGGCGGTGGCGGAGGCGGCAAATCTGTTCTGCGTTGACCACCGCCTCTTCGCTCGTCTGTTCTATCGTCGTCGTGTCTATTGTCGTCTCTATAATCTCTCACTCGTTCTCCTCTTCCTCCTCTTCCTCCTCCGCCGCCGTCTCTTCCTCGAGCGCGGTACGGCTCGTCTCGCCCCCCTCGTCTATGTCCTCCTCTATCGCGAGATCTCGATCGGGACCGAGACCGGTCTCTCCCTCTTCTTGTTCTATCATCGTCGTAATAATCGTCGCGTCCTCTTCCTCTTCCTCTTCCTCCTCTGTCTTCATCGCCGTCGCGATCGTTCTCACCTCTTCCTCCTCCTCCTCTGCTCCATCCACCTCCGCCGGTTATGCCCACGTTTCTACCTCTGTTCTCGTTTCTGTTAAAGTTTTCTTCTGGAGACCGGGACCGCCGTCGTTGTCGGTATCGTCTCTCCTCCTCCTCCTCCTCCTCCTGCTCCTCTTCCTCAAAGTGGCGTCGTCCTCCAACAGAATCTCTTCTTCCTCTGTCTCTGTAGTACTCGTCTTTCTCGTCGCGGCCTCGCCCGAATCGTCCTCCTCGTTCAGAAGAGTTCATCGTGATTTGGTTCACGAAAGAAGAAGCTCTACTCTTTCGTCGTCGTCGTCGTCGTCAATTTCGTCAATTTCGTAAACTTTTCCGAATCCTCTCGGATTTTCTCAAAATGCGCAACCCAACTCTTCGGACAGTGCTTCTCGAACAAAGCTTTCAGCCGTTTCAATTCCTTCTTCTTGTTATTATTATTCGTTTCCTCGATTTCTCCTCGTTTTATGGCTTCGTAGTACGCGTCTCTGTGTTTGTAGCACAATTCGCGTTCCTCTCGAAGCATTTAAGAATTCTCTTCTTTCGTCTCTTTTGTTTTCTGACGAACGAGTGTTTTCTTCTTTTCTTTCGTTGTTGATGAGCCAAGTCTCTCATCAAAATCCATCGGACAAAAAAATTGAAGGAACTTTTTTCCATTTCACCCAAATCCCTATAAGAAGAAGAAGAATTCTCTCTCTCTCTATCAAATTCTGAACGCAAAGAGAGAAAGAGAGAGACTTTTTGAACGCGCGTTGATCAAAGGATGAACGAAGACGAGGTACTTACATAGTTTTCTCGCAGATCTCAAAGTTTTAGACGCAGATCTCTGTTTTGTTCTCGCGTTTATAACCGCTACGCGTGATGTCTTCTTAAAAAGTTTTTTGTTGTTCCCTTTTTGAAAGAGTCGCTTTTTACCCGCACTTTTTCTTATTAATTTCCTCCTCTAACGACCCCCACTTTGTCTTTGTCTTTGTCTTAAAACAGAACGCCAAGGAAGACCCTTCCTCCTTGGACGGCGGCGGCGGTACTACCGCCCAACAGGGCGGGTCGACCAAAACAAAGACCAAGAAACAGTGTTCCTCGGTGTACCGGGGCGTACGGCAAAGGCCGTGGGGAAGGTACGAAAAAAGAACTTCCTTTTTTTCCCTCTTTTTCTCTTAGATATTTTTCTCTTTTTTGAAGAAGCAAAATTTCTCTTACACAAACTCACCACAAAAATACTCTTTCTTCTTATTAAATAACGACGCACTCATCAACAAACAAACAACAAATAGTTGGGCGGCGGAAATTCGCGACCCGAACCGAGGCGCTCGATTATGGCTCGGGACGTTCGATACCGCGGAAGAAGCGGCGAGAGCGTACGACGCCGCGGCGAGGCACATACGCGGGCCGGGCGCGAGGACGAATTTTCAACTCGCGCCGGGGGAAGAGCCGGCACCGTTTGTGTTACCTGATCCACCGGCAGGGAGAGGCGGGGGAGGGGGCGTCAGTGGAGGAGGAGGACGCGGAGGAGCAGGGAGAAGCGGCGGAGGGTCCGGACGAGGGCCGCACGCCTCCAAGAAGAACAAATCGAAAGACGACGAGAAAGGCGACGAAAAGAATGGGTTCCACGGCTCGGAACCGAGTAAGTTTCCATCCGCGGCTGGTTTGAGCTCGTTTACGTCTTTAGGATTGCCCACGCGCGGATTCAACGGCTTGACGCCGGAGAATGACTTGTCCGCTCTAGTCAACGCGAACTTGGCGTTGGCGCAGCAAAACTTGGAGATGAGCGGGAGACACACGGGAAGTCCGGATTATAACGGCATTCGGTTGAGTTCGGGGTACTCGCCGACGATTGCGGGGTCGAGCTCGTTGCCAGGTGGTAGATTAGGCTCGTTACCTTCCCCGTCGGAGTTATTAGCTGGGTCGCACCTGAAGTACTCCTCTCACCAATCGAATTTAGGCAATAATAGAGAGAGTAACGGAGGAGACAACGATGGAAAGAACAACAATAGCAAAGATAATAGCAACATGCCGGCGATGTATGGAAACGCGGGTGGGAAACGGGACCGCGGGCCATCGAGCGCGTTTTTTGGTACGTCCTTTGGCGTCGCCGGAAGTTTCGGTTCGATTTTCCCGCACGACATGCTCGGAACTTCGCCGTCCGATCGAAGCGGGAATAAGAATTCCACGAAAGTGGATTATTACGACGATTTGAACGCAGGGACCAGTCCGAGTTCTCGAGGGAACTCCACGCACAAAGGCGATAGATATAATAACAACGGTAACAACAGCGGCGGCGGTAGAGGCAGAGGCTTCGGAAGAGGTTCTGGAGGCAGAGGCGGCGACAGAAACAACCAAACGGACGACGAGAATACGCAAAACGGAGGCAATGCTTTCAAAGTTGGAAGCATCGGATATATGCGCGACTTGGACGACGCGCTACCGTTGGTTGGAAGTTTAGAACTCGGATCACCAGATTTGGGGAATTACGTCGAAATTGGTAGGAGTAATGACACTAAGAACAACACGAATAATAATAGCAAGGCGTCGTTGCGCGGAACGAAGAGCAAGTCAAACGCGTCTCCAACGAAGAAATCCGGTGGTAGCAGTGGACGGTCTTCTGGGAACAGCAACGAAGAGACGAAATCGGGAGGACGGTCCACTCGAGGAACGACGAGGAGTTCCCAGGATCCGGGTTCAGATACATTCGACGCGCTCTCCGCGTTGATTGATCAGAAACGGAAATAAAGAGAATAGCGTGCGAGTACTTCGTCATCTACTACTGCTGAAAAGAAGAAGAAGAAGAAGAAGAAGAAGAAGAAGAGAGAACGAAAAGAGTGTGAGTATATATATATACAACAGTGTATCTTTTAATTTATATGGTGTATAAAATGGTATTATTAATATATGGCGGTGAGATATCGTCTCTTCTCGTTCTACGACGAGCTTGGTCTCTCGCGCACCGCGCATCATTTTTTGAACGCCGCTTATACATCGTTCGCCCCTTTGAACGACCCGCCAACCGAGGCGGATAAGTTACCCTTCGGTTTGTATTGGTTGTTCTTCAAGTCGTCCTCGTAGCCAGCGCCGGTTCCTTTTGAGTCTTTCAACGCGTACTTCATAAACCACTCGCCCAAAGATAACTTATTGTTGTTTGTTGTTTTTGTTTTTTGTTGTAAAGAATAATACCAACAAAGAGAGAGAGGAAAACAGGTCAGAATTTTTTAAGGAGGCCGAAAGAGGCGATGATAAAATTAGATTTTGCCACCGAAAAAGAGAAGAGAGAAAGAAGAAGGGTAACACAAGGAGAGGAAAATTCTAATCTCTTTCCCTTCTTGCTCTCTCTCGCGAAGAAGAAGAAGAAGACGAAGAAGAAACGTCTACGACGTAAACGACGACGACGACAATAATAAATCACTTCGTCGTCGACCGTGGTGGTGCGTTGAGTAACAAATACCGCGTCGTTTGCGTTCAATAGGAGAAGAAGATTGCAGAAGAGAACACCACCACAACAACACAAAGACAAAAGAGATCGAGAGAGAAGAAAGCAGATAAAACGCCCTCTCCCCCTCTTTTTCTCTCTCTTTCGCTCTCTGTTCTTTGTCCATTTTCGTGTAAAAAATTATCCTACAAACGCACCTTTTCTCCTTTCTTTTTACCTTTCGCGCCCATTTTTTGCGTCGCCGCGCGAACGGTCGCGTTTCTTTTCACGGTTTGGACTCTAGTAGCCGCGGTAACTTTCGTGCCAACGAGGGAAGTTGTCAACATGATTTAGTAATTCTTGGATGTTTTTATGGTGTGATTGTGTGGGAGGAGGAGAAAAGGAGAGAAGTTTCGGGGCGAATCCTGGTTTAGGGACTCTCGGACCCCCCCCAAACAAGGCCTCCTCTTCCGCGAAGACCTCCCCATCCACAAGAGAGTTCACTTTAAACACACGCTTACAACACACGCATAAAATATGGGTCGCGTTCGCACGAAAACGGTCAAGAAGGTACGTTTGTAACACGAATCAAACGTGAAGAGAGAATTTGCGCGTTCGCGAGAGTTTTCTCTCGCGTTGTTTTTAATCACTACTCGATTTTCATCTTCTCTCCCTTTTTTTCTTTTGGGGCGAAAAATTTCGCGCGTCCGGAAAAGGGGAGGAGGAGTGTGCGCGCGTGGTACTCAATGCGAGCGTTTAGAACACAAACGTGTGCATAAAGATCACATCCACGCTTTTTTCGGTGTATCTGCGCGTTCTATCGTTCGCGAGAGTGTGCGTATGCGCGAAAGTCGGCGTGGAATTTCAAAGGCCTTTTGTTCTCTTAGCCCTATGCTCACGATGTTTCTTTCATTCTTACTTAAAACACCACAGGCCTCTCGTCAAATCATCGAGAAATACTACTCCCGATTAACTCTCGACTTTGCCACGAACAAGAGAATCGCGGATGAAATCGCCATCATCCCGTCCAAGAGATTGAGAAACAAAATCGCCGGTTTCACCACCCACTTGATGAAGAGAATCCAAAGAGGTCCGGTCAGAGGCATCTCCTTGAAGCTTCAAGAAGAGGAAAGAGAGCGTAGAATGGACTTTATTCCGGACGAGTCTGCGTTACAAACTGACTCGATTGAAGTCGACAGAGATACCATGGATATGTTGAAGTCCATGAACATGGGTAACTTACCGGGTGTGTCTATTGGACACAGAGGAAGACACCACAATAACCGCCGATAAGCAACCAAATAAGACGCGTAATAGCAAAACATATAAATTAATGTGTGTGCGTGTTCGTTTTAAAGCCTACCATGTCCTTTTTGGGGAGATTACCGTCGTTTAAACTCGATGGATGAAAATGGAGGTTGAATACGCATGAAGCTGACAACTGATCGAGTTAGGATCAGAGGAAGTACGCGCTATGGTGTTTTTCACTTCGGCGACTGGAACAGCCTAAATAAGTAGCTCTAATCTATACTAGGAAACATAGCTTTGATAATAAAATTTACTTTTATTGCTTCATTTTGCAACGCATAGAGAATCAGTACGTGCGCATTCGTTTTGCGATAGCGCGCTTCAAAAGTCATCAGATTTACAAAACACGCGCGAGCTAATATCTTCACATAAACAATTTCTACGAACTGTGTTTTATAAGTCCGCACTCTTTGATAAACTTTTTAAACCTCTCAATATCTTCGAAGGCGATTTGTACGGCGACTTGACTCTACTTTGCCGCGTGTTGAAGCTTTTCCTAGATTCAATACCGGCTAAAATAGACGAGGATTTTTGACTCGGCGGACTCGTCAAACTGTCGTTGTTTGTATTTTTCGTCGCGGACGTTATGGAATTGGAAGGAGCAACGCCGCTCGTCTTCCTTTTGTCTTTTATTATCACGACTGCATCATCGTCATCATCTTCGTTATTGTTGTTATTTACGTCGTCATCTCTACTGCTTTTTACATCTTTATTCGTGTCGACAACGTTCGAACGGGAAGAAGAAGGCGCCGGAGCTTTTTCTCCTTCATTGGTGTTGGCAGAGAAGATCTTAATACTTTTCGGTAATGATCCGGACTTTCGAGGCGCGATGGCGCCTCCAACAGTTCCACTTTCATTTTTGAATTTCAAACGCTCTTCATCCTCGAACTTTTCCGTGGATTCAATCATCTTTTGTACGGTTTGAATGATAGTCTCAAACGTCGGTCGATCGACACTTTTTTGCGACCAGCACAAACGCATCAACTGAATAAACTTGTCGAGCGCGTGGAAACGAGGTGAAACATCCGCTGGAATTTCTGGACGTTCCTCTAGCTCAATCACGGCGTGCAAAACCTGCCAGTGCGACCATTCCGCCCACGGCAATTGCAACGTGAGGATTTCCCAAAGTACGATACCAAAAGAGTAGACATCTGACGCTTTCGAATAATCACCCGTGTCTAATACTTCAGGCGCCGACCAGCGCGGAGAGTGCAAGTTCACGGAGGTTGAGACACTATTACCCGTAGCTCTATTCGCGGCAGTCACGCGACTCAAGTTGAAATCACCAACTTTAACGCGGAAAGATGCATCAACCATGAGATTTGCAGATTTCAAGTCTCGATGAATTACCGGTGGAGTGCAATTGTGCAAATAACACATGCCACACGCTGCGCCGAGCGCGAGACGTAAACGAACGCGCCACTGTAAAGATGGCACGCCAGGTTTCGCGTGGCGTTGTAAAACTGAAAATAAAGAACCACGCGCGCAATATTCTTCGACAATAGCTGGAGGGTATCGCATTATTCCAAACAGAGCGACGATGTTCGGATGTCGCAAATTCGTCATAATCGAAACTTCCTTCTCGAGTTCGTCCATCGCCATGCGAAGGTCGGACGATTCTTCCATGCCTTCGGTTCCGATGAACTTTACGGCCACTTGAACGTGATTCCAAACTGCGACGTGAACTCGTCCAAAGGAACCTTCCCCGATTTTCTGTTTCAGCGCAACTTCACTCTGAGTAATCAACGTCGTATTTAATTGAGAAGCGATTCGCTTTTCGCTCGGCGTGTGCATAAACTTCTTCCCGATGTCGCCGCTACTGCCGCCATTCCGATCTTTAGAAAGCATCGGAGAAAGATCCTGGGACACCGTTCGACTCGATGTGAGTCCAGCGCTCAGTTTCTCTTGCGAAGGCTGCCGGCGCTTCTTTCTTCTCATTTTACCACCGTTTTCTTTGATTGCACGATCAGCCGCACTCTCAAGCTCCGACATTGGCCACAGTAATACCGAGCCAAACGTTCCCGCGGTAGCAACACCACTGTGCGAACCGCTCACGGCGTGAACACCGCACATGGAGACCATACCAGACCGATGCGCTAAAATTTTGCCAGGCACGCCGAGATTTAAACTTCTCTCGTCGACTCTCTTCGTCACGTACGCGTCGAGTTCATCAGTCGAAGGAAGCTTCCATATGGTAATATGACCAGAAACATGTCCAATAATCAAAAGACTGGCAAATTCAACGATATCGACGCTACACGCCAAACTCCCAAACGGAATTTCATTGATCTTTGCGCTTCGCGCTTCCGGAGCGATACCTCTTCCTCCCCAGAGTTGCACCGTTCCCAAAGCACTCCCGAACGTACCTTCAGCTTGGTGCAAAGTAACGACACACTCGGCGTCTTTGTACGCGACGCACTCTTCGACTAAACCTAAATCATTGTGAACTTCGTTCGAGGCTATGCGCTTTCCCGATTTCGTCGACCACACTTCCAAATTCTCGTTCGCGTACTTTGTCGCCGTCGCGTTCGTGTATGGCACGTATACGTGACCGTTTAAGTACACTAAAAACTTCACCGCGCGTTTTGAGACACCAAATCCATCCGCTTCTCCACGAATTAATCGACCCAGACGCAAATAAACTTCAAAATCTGCTCCAGCGATGCGATCGACTTCGTTATCAAATTTCCAAGAATCTCCCGGAGATGTGTTTTGACTGTTTCCTAAGCTCGAGCTTTGTCGCCGAGACTTTATTTTTACCTTTGCCATGACTTCTAATATCGAACCGTCTGAAAACCCAGTCCAAAGCGTACAATTTTGAAACTTGTTCTTTTGGAATGCCGAAGCGCGCACTTCGTTCGTTCCGTTTTCCTCCTCGCCCCTAACCAAATCATTGTCGTTGTCGTCGTCGTCGTCGTCGTTTGATTCTTCTTCTTCGTCGTCTACGATGCTCATAGCTGTCGCACTCACACCTTTCCTAACTTTCATTACCGCGTTTTCGTTTCCTTTACCCAAATCTACGTCCCACACGCAAACGTCACCAGCGGACGTCCCAACGAAGAGCAAAGCCGCACATACACCAGAGCCTTTTGTCATTACCGTAATAGCTCCGCGTGGCTTTTCTGAAACGCGCATGGAAAGCGAAGACATTCCGTTTCTGACAGCGTTTATATTACCATCGTCATTGTATTCGTCACCTTCTTCGAGACTTCGAAAACACCCTCCTATTCCTCTCGATTTACTGTAAGCATCGCTACTGCTCTTATTCCTGCTACTTGTACTAACGCTACTACCACTGCTACTCGCATCTAATCTACCACCGTTTTCCAGCTCTCTCCGCTCGTTTAAAAACAAATCCGTGACTTGTAAGATTCCCGAACGTCTAGGAAACCTCGTCTCATTCGCTACCCACAATTCGGAACAATCAACCCCGCACGCAATCATCTCCGTCACGCCGCTCCCGAAAATAATCTTATTCATCGCCGTGGTAAAGCCACCTCTCAACAACCTCGAATGCCTTGTCAATGATGCAATGCTTTGAGTTTTAGACGCGATTCCACCTCCACTCGCGCCGGTTAAATTCCATAATTGCGTTTCGATAATCTCCAAATCCGATTGTAAACTGATAAACTTCTTATTCGAGCTCGCTGAGAGTATTCCATATCTCGTAAACGCCTTCTCTAGGATGGATAAATTTCCAACCTCGTCCACTCGCGCTACGCACAATCTCAGCAACCCCAAGCACGAAATCATAATTTTCTTCAGTTGCGTTAAACTTTGCGCATCTAGCATTTCGTGTGTCTGATTGGCTTCGACCAACGCCAACTGTAAAGCGTGCGCGTTGGAGAGTAAAGTGATACATTTTTCCCTGTGCGAGGTTGCACGCAACACTCGTTTGTGTAAATCATTCACCGCATGCGTGTTTGCTAACATCAAAGATTGAACCGAAGACACGTCTATGTTTGACGTTCGAGAGGAAGATGATTTGTTCATGTTATTATTTGTTCTCTTCGTTGGAGTGAACGAAGATGGAGAGGAGGACACTTTCGAATTATTAGCAGGAGAAGCAATCATCGATGGGCTGGCGGCTCGATTACTACCATCACCACGAACGCGAACACTGTTATTATTACTCGCATTCACTCGCATCTGCGGCGTCGAATATTCCGGAGATTTCGGGGTGGGGTCCTCTCTCGTCCTCGAAGTTTTCTTCTTCTTCTCCTCGTCGTTGTTGTTCGTTACGAAAGAAGAAGCAAATTTCTTCTTCTTCACCGAAGAAGAAGGATAGGACTCCAACGATGAAGAAGAAGGAGGAGAATGCACCAAGACACCGGCGTCGTTATTCACCCGAGCTTCGGGCGTGCCGTATTCGGATTCTCCGTCCTCCTCCTCCTCGCCTGGGTCCTCTCTCATCTCTCTCTCCCTTTTTTTTGTGCGGTGCGGTTTTTTTGTCTCTCTTTCTCCTGAGGAATCTCCTCTTTCCTCTCTTCTGGCACATTCCTCTCTCTCTTTAAAACGAACTTCAGAAAACTCTTCGTCAGTTGGGAGAAGAAATACACACACACACGCACACATATACAGCGCACATACGCGTCTCTCTTAGATACGTAATAACACGCGTTCGCAGAGAGAGAGAGAGAGAGATCGGAAAGAGCGGAAAGAGCGGAGAGCGCACGACACACTCTTTCTCTCTTCGGTCTCTTCTCGCACATAAATCAAATTTGCAAATTTGAAAGATTTCCATTTACGGCACGGAGGAGGACCCGGAAGGAGGAGGAGGAGGAGGGACGATGGCGGAACAGATTAAAGCGTCCGTGACGAAAGGCGTGGATAAGGTGAAGTTGATGTGAGTGCTTCGCTTCTTCTTCTTTCAATAATAACGGTTTATTTCTCTCTCTCTCTCTCTCGTCCTAACGACACGACAAAAACTAATCCTGTGTATGAACTTCTTCTCTAATATAAATACAACAGGGCTGGTATTCAACCATCACAGCCGGAAACGCCCGCGGGAATGCTCGACGAACTCACCGGATCTATTTGCATTGATTTGACATACGAGCAAAGATTATACGGATTTGCCTGTTGCGCTGGCATGGGTCTCATTTGCTCGTTCCTCTCGTCCTTGTTGTGGATGCAACCGATGAAGTTCGCGTTGTTGTATTCCATCGGGAACATTTTATCGTTAGGTTCGACTGGATTTTTAACCGGGTTTGCCCGACAGGCGAAGAATATGTTCAAAGCCACGCGTTTGGTGGCAACTTTGATGTACCTCGGGTGTTTAATCATGACCATCGTGTCGGCGTGCGTGTTGAAATCGTTTCCGTTGACGATGGTTTTTTTGATTTTGCAATCCTTGGCGTTGGTTTGGTATTGTTTGAGTTACATCCCGGGTGGTAGGAGCGTGTTGAAGTCGTGCTTTGGGATTAGCAACTTTTAAAAGTAAAAAGAGCGATTAGTAGTACATTGAAACAACATCGCGCGTGTACTTTGCATGAAAACACGTTGTCTGTCCCACCATAAAGGTGGGCTAAAAATATATATTATTCTACACAAAAGCTAAACGGCTACTATGTTATAAAAACGCGCTCGGCTGGAGATTAAGGTCCTCCTTGTTGTTGACCAGCCATTCTCGCTTTAGCCTCGGCGAACATTTTTGCCTGCAGAGCCATCGCCTCCTCCGCCGACATGCCCATGTCTTTCTTCTTCTTCTTTTCAATTCTCTTGTCTTTGGCAACGTCTTTCTCAATCTCCATCTCTTTCGTGCACTCGTCGATAAAATCATCAAAACCTAGTTTTTTCAGCGCAGCAATCACGTGTTCCGGTGTTATCGTCGTTTTGTTCTCTTTCGTGCTGATATCCGTCGCTTCGGAGGATATGGAGAGGACGAATTCCGTGCACGATTCGAGAAGTAAATCTCTCAAGTCGTTGCTCAATCGTAAACCTTCTGGGATGCTGTCCGAGATCATCTTGTTGATGGTCGCTTTAGGCAACGACTGCTCGTCGTTTTCCATTATTATTTCTTCTGCAAGAGTGTTTTATGAGCGAAATATTCTTTTTATACTTCCTATGTAAAGGTTTCTTTTGTGCGTATACAAGAGTGAAGAGGACAAGTGGAGAAAGTTTTGAACGAGAGCAAGGAGAGAGGAGAGAGCGAAAATTTTTACGAGCGACAAATATTACTTTGGATGTACTCTTACTAATAGTATTCTCACAAAAGGCTACCTGCTAATAAATTCGGACGATGTACTTTAGATTGTGCGGATACATTCAGAGAGAAAGAGAGTGACAGAGAGAGAAAATTGAACGAGTCAGCCCTTGGGGTAGAAGAGAAAAGAGAGACGAACGCGTGTGCGCGCACGTGCGCTATTATTATTTTCTCAGGTGCGTTTGTAAAGCGCCTTCCGACTGATCAACACTCGAGGTATCAAGCTCGTCTGTCCGCCCGTCGATAAATTGTCTTCATCGAAAATAATCAGCATCGCATATATAGTATATGCGCGCGTGTGTAAAAGAGAGAGAGAGAAAAAACGAGAAGGAAACGCGCACCTTTATGCGTAAAATTTTAATCTTCCTCTTCTAAGACTTCGTGAATACTTTGCTCGTCGACGAATTTATCGGTCGCAAACACTTCGTCGATGTTCTCCCACCACTTCCACAGAAATCTATCGACGATGATTCGAAACCACGGAGACCACCGCAAACCTTTCTCTTCCTTCATCATCTCTCTCAACTCCTCCGGCGACACCCAAATCATCGCGTCTACCTCTTCCGGGTTAATCGACATCCCGCCTTTCACCAACTCCGCCTGGTCCGCTCGACAAAACAAAACGTAATCCATCTCGTGTTCGCCCCAAAATGCGGTCCCGTTCTCCGGACGCAAACTCGCCTCTCCAAAACTATCTTTCGCGCAATAGTGCAAACGAGTTAGAAACTTAAACTGCGTTTCTTTCACCGTCTCTGGGTCTATGTTCAACTCGTGCAACAATTTCCTCCTCGCCGCGCGAACAGCGCCCGGCGCTCTCTTATTCTTTCTCACGTCTACTACCTCGTCGTCTACTTCAGTCGGTTCGTATCCGTGCAACTGGTGCGAACAACACGTGTTCGTCCACACCGACGGGAAGGTAATTTTCGACGCCGCTCTTTGTTGCAACAAAAGTTTGTTATTTTCTTTATCGAATAAAAACACCGAAAACGCTCGGTGTAATAAACCTTTCGGAGTGTTTCTTCTTTCTGCATTCGCGGAGAAATGATGGGCGTCGTATTTACTCGCGTGACCGACGATGGAATCTTTAGCGTCCACTAAAATGCACTCGTCTCGGTGCATCAAATCTTCTTGCGTGCCAGAACCGTCCCAGTTTTTTCCCTTTGATGAAGAAGACATTGTTGTTTTCGTCGTCGCGATAGATCTATCGGTGGTGCGTTTGATAATGATTGAACTACTGCTGTGATGATTGAACGCCAGACGTGCGTTTTGGAGCGCCGCTCGCATACACTCCTTTTTCTTTATGAAGAGAGACAAAACGCACGCGCAAAAGTCATCAGAGCAAAAAGTTTTTTCCACAAAACTTCTTTTCATCTCTCATCGAATTATTATTCCTCGCAGCAGAAGAAGAAGAAGAAGAAGAAGACAAAGATCATGAACGAGAAGAAGACAAAGAAGAAGAAAAATGAAATTCCTTTATCGCCAAAGACGAGTTCGTCGAGAGCGAGAGAGGCGCGACGAGCGACGACGATGGAAGCTTTCGGAGGAGGAGGAGGAGAGAAAGAAGAGAAAGAAGAAAACGGTTGGGAGTCGAGACAAGGAAAAAGCGAATCCCCGGTATCTCCGCCGCAAGGTCGCGTGTCTTCGATGAGAGCGTCTTCGTGCGATAGTCTGGGTGTCATGTTTGCGGAGCAAATGAAGACGACGATGAATACGACGACTACGACGAGTTGCAGTAATACCAACCACCCAGCCGTCAAAAATGTTAAATCCACTTTATTGGAACAAGAAGAAGACGAGGAAGACAAGAAAAGCAGCGAAAACAAGAATACTACTATTAATACTACGAATCATCATCAACATCATCATCATCGACAACAAAACGATCGAAACTCACGAAACTCGGAAATATTCGGAAACACGGACCAGATTCCGTACGAAAAAGCGACCGTTCTCACGAAACTACAGAAATGGGGCGATTACGAGTCCTGTGGCGAGAACGTCGGAAAGACAAAGTTCGTACCGATGAAGACCCCGTTGTCGCTAGAGTTCTTGGAGCAGATGGAGAAGTACGCGCATATTTTAACAGTGGAGAAGATGTTATACGAACAACGAGAGACGAAACAGAGAGAGGTTACCATGATCATTGATTTGAGCAATCACGAGTGTTTGTACGAAGAGGACATACCGAAAGAGGTACATCGAGTACACGTCAGGAACATAGCAAAATCGATACCGAACATCGAATGTTGCTCGAAAGTGATGAGAGAAGCGACGAAGCATTGGAAAAAACATCCGGAACAGTATATTGCTATTCATTGTGCGTATGGTTTCAATCGAACGGGGTTTATCGTGTGTAGTTATCTCATCGAGAAGGAGAACATGACCGCGGAGGAGGCGTTGGAAGCGTTTGCGATCGCGAGACCTCCCGGGGTGAAGCACGAGAGATTTCAATTGGCTTTGAAAGCGAGGTATCCCACAAGAGGGTGTAAACCAAAAGTTACTGAATACGACGGCGATGAAGACGACGATAAGAATGAAAACGGATTGGTGAAGAACGAAACGGTAGAAGGAGTAAACGCGGTGCTTCGAATCAACAAGAACAACGGCTTTGCAGCAGGAAGCGGAGAGAAGCAAAAGAAGAAAGAAACGCTCGTGCGAAAACTGTTCAGTTTGATTAGGATGAGAAGAAAGTCCAGCAGCGATCCCTGATTTGTGAGGGTATGAAAAGAAGAGCGAGCGAGAGAGCGAGAGAGTGTGTGTGTATAGAGGATAGATAAGCTAGATTTGTAGTGCTATAATAGATAGATAACTTGACAACAATGAATCCGATTTTAAGTTTTTATATCCAACGCTATGCCGCCGCAAGGCCAAAGCGACAGTTGTCTGTAAAACTCATACGCTAAATCAAACGAGTGATGCGTCGTCGTACCAGTGATGGAATCAAAGTAATGATACTTGTTAGAATCGCTCGAAATCGCGGACGTTTTTGAATACGGCGAGAAACCGTAAAGAGAAACTTTCTCGCACGAGTGTAACGCAAACGTAGCCGCAAAGACGCCAGACATTGGTTTCGGCTTGAACCTTTTCGAGTGAAATCCAGCAAAAACAGCACCGAGTTCCACGGCTTTTTTGACAGCTTCCCAAAGTTTGAACGCGTGTGCGATGATTTCAGGAGAAACTACAATCGCGGAGCTTCCTGGAGCTACGTGCTCGTTTGCAACACCGGAAACTCGCGCTGTTTCTAACCGCTTCAATAACGGCGCGTAGTAATGATAACGCGCAAACGGATTGAAAATTTCAAACAGTACCAAAGTCGTGTTTCGTAACGCAGAGCGAGAACTTTCCGGAATGGAACCTCCCAAGCGCGTACGACCAGCAATGAATGGTTTCACATGTTGTAAGTTCACGAAATCGAAATCTGTTCTCGAGCCGACGTCTTCTTCGTATCCTGCCGTTGGCGCGTAGTTGATTCGAAACACTTTTTCGTGTTCATCAATCTCTTTGCCTTGTTTGGATTTCAAAAGTACGCCAGAATTACCAACCACGGCACACGTTTTGAATTCATAGTCCTCGTCATTTAACGGTAACACGCCGACTAAATCGAGTTTGAGTTTTAAACGCTGTCGCTCGCCTTGTTTAACTTGAAGCAAATCGCCATCTGCGCCGCCTCGTTGCGTGACGCCGTCCACAAATGTCTCTTGTTTCAACTCAATCGCGCGCGGCAACCTACGCTCTGACTCGGTACAACCTTTCATGCCGGCAGGACAATACTTGTCCGATGTGTGATAATCATCCGGAAAGAGCATGGCTCGATGTAAAGTCAAAGGAATACTCCGCGGCTTTTGCGACGTGCTCAAAAGTCGTCGACGTCGTCGTCGTCTCTCCGGTACTTCTTCACCAACATCGTCCGTGTTATCATCACCACTTACAACGACGCTTGCATCGTTCGAATAATTGTCATCGTTCCCATCTTTACCTTGCTGTTGTTGTGGCTGTTGTTCTTGCTCGGTGTCCTCATCTTTGTTATTCGCATTTTCATCTCCTCCCTCTTCAATTCCGTCTTCTTCTGCACCGTTCTCTCCGTCCTCCCCGATAGGTTTTTCCAACATCGCTGCATCTAAAACAACCTCGCGGCCTTCCTTGTCTCTATTCTTTATGCTAACTAATCCAAGCTCTTCTATATCGGTGCTATCGAGATTTAAAGCCTGAGCTACTGTGTTCAAAACCTCTGCCGATTGCTGCTCCGCGTTCTCTGCGGTTTGCGGTTTTTGCTCCATTTGCTCTTCCTCTTCTTCCTCTTCGTCATCGTCATCTTCCTCTTCGTCGTCATCATCGTCTTTGAAAGCTTTACCTTTCGCAATAGCTGCTCGCAACTGTTCAATAGCTTCGTTCGTATCCGTAGACATTTCAGCCGGTCGGTGTTCTTTGTGAACTCTCGGTTTGTGTACTCTCGGCGTCGCCGACGCGTCCGATCGAGATTCTCTGGAAGAAGTCGAGGACGATGAAGCTACTCTATCTCTGAAAATAACGTTTGAACCTTCGGAAAGTAAAGGCATTCTTGCCCATAATCCCTGCGCCAATCTCGTCGCATCGAGCGACGACCACACTCTCTGCAAATACTTTAAATCTCTTTGCATCAAACGACCGCTGTCTCTTAAATCCGCCGTTACCGGCGACGACGAGCACTCCAACCCGTTCCTTGAACGCTTTGGCAGAACGTGCTCTCTCGCCGTAATAGCCGGTATCCATCTTGCTAAGTTATTTGGCTCGATCTCCAACGGATCGGATTCCGACGCGGAATAGGTGTTCGACTCCAACCTCGCTTGCAACCACGAGGGGATATCTCTAGACTTGGAGTTGTGTCTCTTCAAATATGCCTCTTGTTTCTCGCGCGCGTGCGAAACTAAACTTCCTTTCTCGTCTTCAGTTCTTTCTAACAATGATTCCGCGTCGCTTTGCACGCCAGAAATTCCACCGAGAATAGTTTCAAAGTGCGTCTTCGTGTCTTCGTCCAACGTCGCGTCCATATCTTTCCTTTTGTTATGTCTAAATCCACCAAAGAATCGTCGTTTTCTATTTTCTTTCTCCTCTCTTTGCTTTTGGTGAATCAGCGCGTCCGCTTTGGCGACGTCTTCGTCCGACATGAACACCGCGCTCGCTTTCTCCTTGTACTCGTCTCTCTGGCTTTGCAACCGCTCCATGAACGCTTTACCTCCACCTTTCCATCCGGTTGAATGTTTCGCCATCTTCATCGCGTCTGCCCACGATTCTTGCGTCATGGCAGCTTCCGCGAACAACTCTGACGCGTCCGAACCACTCTCTAATTTTTCTCTCGCTTTCTGGTTAATCTTTTCCAACTGCTCCAACTTTTCCGCGAGCGATTCTCTTTTCGCGTTTGCGCTTTCTTTATTATTGCGTTTGTTCTTCGCCGTACCTTGTCCGGACGATTTCATTCCGGAAGCGCCTAAACTACTCGTGCTGCTCTCGTGAAACGGCACTCGTCCAAAATTCCTCATCGCCGCTTGCGATCGAGACGTTCTCACTAAGTTCGAGGCCAAATCGCCCCCGCCGTTCTCCGCTCCCGTCCCCAACGTTTTACTCAACTCTCTCTCTGTCCTTCTGGCAACTTCGTCCAAACGTCCTTCCACGAAACCTCTTAAACTCCCTTTGACGACTTTCGTCCCGTACTTCCGAAGGAGAGATAGCTCCTCCTTTGCGTCCACGGTTCGATCGATTTCTGTTCTCAGGGAGTGCATAGAATTTCCCGAGTGCGCTCGTTCGTGTTCGATGCGATGTTTGTGCGCCAAATCGTGATGGGATTGGAAGAAAGGAAGCGACGCCATGAGGAACAAAAAGACAAAGAAGGATAAAGTTTTCGTGTTGATTTTTTGTTGTTGCCCGCTGCTATTGCTCAACAACGACGCTGGTGGTGGATCGCCCCACCCCATAGATATGTGTATTGAATGTTGTCGTCCTTAATGCTGCGGTGCGTTCTTCTTCTTTGTATTCTTTTTATTCTTCGTGATGATGTTTGAAGAGATTATTCGTCACATTCAGAAAGCAACACAAACAAACAAACGTTCGTCTTTTTTCTTTTTCTTTTTCTTTTTCTTTTTCTTTTTCTTTCTTTCTGTTCGTCAAAAATCTTGTTTGGAACAACACACGAACACACGAAAAAGAAAAAAACAGAACACATGCCTTTGGAATCGCTGCCACCGTTCGCGATCATCGTCGGTGCGATCACTGCTATTGGTGGCATCCAATACGCCGCGCACGTGTTACCCATGGGGAAACCTAAAGCCGTCGGGTTAGATAACTTTGACCGATTGCTCGAGAGGAGAGACCAGAGAATACGAGAACGGAGTGGGCTACAAAAATAAACATCTTCAATGGCAACCCCGATCCGCGAGTGGTGCTTGGATGAAAACGACCAACCGAACGAGAACGCTGCTCGCGTGCAGGCGGCGCTGGATCTCAAGGGATGCATGTGTTCCGGCGGGCAATGCAAAGCACCCGTTATTTTTGACGCCATGTCGGTGACGGTCACCTGCACTGCCAACCCCGAGGAGCACACCTGCGAGGCGTACGACGAGCCGTTCGGGGAGATCGTCCTTGGCGTGATCGACCAAATCATCTTCGAGTCGGAAACACGTCCTCTGCCGACGACGGCTGAGCTCGAGGAAAATGAACGTCAACGTCAACGCGAAGTCGCTTCGTGCATGGCACGAGAGGAGGCGCGGGCGCTTGGTCTGGTCGAGTTTACCGCGCATGTGCGCCCTGACGGTCGGGCGCCAGATGGCAAAACCTGGAGCTATACGCGAGGCGAGTGGGTTCGCGAGGACTTCCGCAAGCAACAGCAACAACAAGTAGTAGATAAGTCGGAGTACGTCGAGGTCGATTGATGTAGATGTAGTGATTTGATTTGACGACGATCGATCGAGTTTATTAGTTAGAAAAGAAGAGAGAGAAAAGTGCCTTGAGTGACACGTTGTAATTTTAGAGAGAGAGAGAGACAAATTGACTGTTTGATGAGTTTTTCACAAGAACAGACAACAAACACAACACTTTTTTCGCACGCAGTTACTCGTACATTTAAATTATGTATTCAAAAGTATCAGTGCAACACCCTCATCATCATCGGCATCGAGGGATTAAGAATCCGATTTCAAAGACATCCAATCATCATCTAGCCAAAAAACGGTCGTCGACAGTTTCAGTTTCGAGAATAAACTCGTCCTCCGAAACTTCATCGTCGTCGTCGTCGTCAACTTCCGTCGATGGAAAAAAAGACAACGGAGAAAAAGTTCGATTCATGTTACAAGAATACGGACATCCGTGGATAGAGAACGAAGAGTCCGCGGTGCGGTTGCTCGATTATTTACGAACGAAGGAGAAGAGAGAGTTCAACTTGGAAAAAGCGAGAGTGGTGATTACGCAAATCAGGGAGACGCACGAGAAAGGATTAGCAACTGAAGATGCGAAGCTGGCAAATCCGTTTAAACTACCGAAGACTTTTCCCGGGTTCTTGGGGATTTTAGAACGTAGCAGCGATAAGATTTAATACGTGCGAGGCCACACGCGTGATACTTTGTATGCTTTCGCTGCTTTCTACGTATCTATGAGTATTCGAAACTATTACTATCTATGCGGTCTTCTTCGCTTTCCTTTTCTTCAACCGCTTTTTCATCCTCGTATTTTTTTCGCGCGACCTGGCCTTCACGCAACATGTCTTTCAATTGGTCCTCTAAACCGTCCGTATTCAACACGGCCACGCAAGAAACGTAACGTGGACCGCACAACTTACCTAATCGCGACCGCGTGAGTGCGAATAAAACCGGCGTATTTAGTTCGCGACACTTCTTGACGATTTGCCAAATTTGGTCGTCCAAACCGCCTTCCATATCGCCGGTGGATTCAATGTTCGGAGCGACGACAACAGCTTTGCATTTACCGAGTTCGACATTTTTCACGACCTCACGCAAACCGAACGTGAATCGCTTTTTCGATTTTGCTTTTATAGGATCTGTTTTATACAGTCTCTCTTGTAATCTTCGAAGCTCGGAGAAGAGCGCTTGTACGGCTTGATTCAGAGGCGTCGTGATAACTTGCGAGGCATATTTCGGCATTTTTTCAACCTTGTTGACGAACGAGGCGTCTTTCACGCGCTCCAAATTGCGTTGAATGTGCTCTTCAGTGGTTTCTCCGCGATCGATTTTCTCCTTGCGTTCGAGCATCTTCGCGTGTTTCTTACCGGCGACGTGGTCCGCCCACGCCGTTTCGCTGTTACACTCCATTTTACACAATTCGCAGAATTTTGATACGAACGCTGATTTTTCCTTCTTTTTTGGCTTTGTCTTCTTTCCTATCGCTGTTGTGTGCTGGTCTGTCTGGCTGTTTTCCGACTTTGTGTTCATGAGTTCATATTCTTTCTGTTTCAAAGTATCGATAAAACTTTTTCTCGTCCAAATGGAAGGTAACTGAATGACCGTTTGACTCGACGTGGACGAGACGATGTACGGTTCATCTGCATGTTCTTTAGTTGATGTTGCTGTATCTGTGCCGTCTTGTTCATCTGCATGTGCTCTGTTAATAGATTCGTCGTCGTCGACGACGACGTCGGCTTTATCGTTGTTATTATCGTCGTCCGAATCATCGTCGTCTTCGTCGCACCACAAATCCACCTTTACTCTTTCGCTATCCTCCTCGTCCACTTTTATGTTCACGTACACCTTGTCAACCTCGATGGTTACTTCAATCGTCGAGTCGTCATCTCCTTTCGACGACTTTTCCTTATTTGCTCTGGACACGAGAATGATTTTCCTCAGTTTTGTCATGCGTTTTTTTTTCTTACCGTCCATGCGCTCTTTCCCTCTTCTCATTAACGTGGCCGAAGCCATCGCAGCGTTTGGATTCGCCATAAGTTCCCCGCCCCGTTTGGGACGACCTTCCACTTTCTTTGCCAATAAAGCACGTTTATCGCTTTTCTTCGCTTTCCCTTCTTTAAAGTATAAACCTAAACCGCCTAACATTGCACTCACGCCACCGCCGCCGGCGTTGATGGATTTATTCTCCCCCGATACAATTTCCGATAGGTCAATCGTCGTTCTCTTTTTCTTCCGTTTTTCCTCCTCGATTCGTTCTTGTTCGGTCAAATCGCCCCTCGCTATGCGTTCGGTATCGATTACCTTCACGCGGTCTGGGTCGTTCAACCCGTAATGTGAATTGTACAAGTGCGATGCTAAATGTTGAAACTCGGCGAACCGCCTTCCGCACACTCGACACGGGATCTTCCCAAACTTATCCACCTTGGACTTACGAGCCTCTATTCGTAAAGATTCTGCGGTTATTTTTGGTAAATAGTCTTTTCCACCGTGTTTTCCACCGTCATTTTCCGCAGTCGTCGGCCAATGAACGCCATCGTCTTCATTATGAGTAGTATTCGATGAAACGTTGAACGGTTGCGCTGCGGCGGTCAGCGAGGACGCTGTCGCGGGCCGTGCATTCCAAACTGGTCTAGACGGTGCGGGAGCGAACACCACTTTCTTCGCCTGTTGCTGTTGTTGTTGCTGCTGTTGCTGCTGGATAGAATTTTTCGGTTGTTGCTTCTTGCTATTATTACTGCTACCACTCGTCTTGTTGTTGTTGTTGTTGTTGTTGTTGTTGTTGTTGCTGTTATACTTCTGTTGTTGTTGTTGTTGATTCTTCTCTTTCGTTCTCTTCGCGAACGACAGAGCTTCTTCCACCTCTTTCGATACTTGCGACGGTATTATCGTTGTTGAGTTCTTATCATCATCGACGTTACCATCATCGATGCTTCTCTTCTTTATCCAACTCTTCGCCCGGTCTGCTTTGCTCGCCACCGCATCGTCATCACCTACCTCGTCGTTTCCTAAACCCATATTTCAATACACACCGAGGATGTTATTGAGATGATGACGTTGTTCTGAAAGTGATGAGGAAGAGGACAAAGAAGTACACCTCGCGTACCACTAAACTAAACTAAACCACCACGCGGAGAGAGTCAGAAACAACACCAACAACACCAACAACAGCTCCCCTAACCCAGAGAAAAATGAGGAATTTCGTCCAACATGTCCTACACTTCTTCAAAACGGAAAGCCACGTACTATTACGACGAAAATCATTCATGTTTGGCATCAGATGGAAACAAAAGAGCAGCTTTCCAACGAACGCTGATTTCTCGTTAGCAGAGAACGAAGCCATTCTCGCGGCTTCCAAATTATGCCTGATATTCATCGTCTACTCCTTCCTCGCGTCCTTGAAAACGAAAACGTACTCGCACGTGGACAGACTTTGGAGTTTGACGCCAATTTTCTACTCGTTCGTGTTTACGTATTACGGGAAGTTTAACTCGAGAAACGTGCTGATGAGCGCGCTGATTTTCATTTGGGGAGTAAGGTTGACTCGTAATTTCGCGAGGAAAGGTGGATATAATCGCGGAGAGGAGGACTATCGATGGGCGGTGTTGAGAGAAAAGAAAATTTTGAATTCCAAATTCGGTTGGTTACTGTTCAATTTCTCCTTCATATGTTTCTATCAACACGCGCTGTTGTTCTTAATCACGGCGCCGTGCGCGTGGGCGGCGACACCGTACGCTCAAAAAATACCTTTGAACGAGTACGATTTGTACGCCACGCTTCTTTTCTTATTCTTCTTCAACTTGGAACGCGTCGCAGATAATCAACAGTGGCGGTTTCAACAGGCCAAATACGGCAAGGCGAAGCGTGAGGCGAAGTACGAAACGGATTACCAAAATGGGTTCTTGAGTAAAGGTCTGTTCGCGCGGTCCAGACATCCGAACTTTTTCAGCGAGCAGATGATTTGGTGGTCTTTATGCGTTTTCGTTTTGGCTTCTGGTGGGTCCGCGTTGCCGCAATCGTGCTCGGAGGCGAAAGAAAACTGGTATTGGTTGCGTTTACCGAAGACGCTGAGGTGTTGCGGATCGTGTTTTTTCGTGTCCATCCCTGGTCTCAAGTGTGGCTGCGAGGCTTTGCACGCGTGCTATGTAGGTGCGGTTTTGTTATCTTTGTTGTTCCAAGGATCGACGGCGTTTACCGAGCAAATCACGGCGGGGAAGTACCCGACTTACAAAGAGTACCAAAAGAAGGTGAATAGATTGTTTCCCGCCTTGAGACCGCCTTCATTTTTTTTATCCGCCGAGAACGCCGCGACCAGGATTCAACACGCGTGGAAGAAGAAGAAGAAATCAAACGCGGCGACGACGAGTACTCCCGGCAAGTTCAAGAAAGCTTTTTTATCCTTCGGGAGGAAGAGTAGTAGTAATAACACTCCCGCCAAGAAGAGCGAATAAAAATATTTAAGAATATTAAGAATATTACCTCTGTATTACCATGATATTATGCCAAACCGCGGAAATGCACGTAGAAATATCTACTGGTAACTGTCTCAGACTGACCTTTTCCTATCCACATTAAGACGTCACCGTCTGGCTGCTTTTTTGTCATCACTTAAAATCTAAAGAAAAAGAATATACACACACACACACACACACACACACAGAGAGAGAGAGAGAGAGAGAGAGCAAAAGAGTGAAGAAGATGCCTCGGCGCTCGTCCTCTCTGAAATTACCATCGAGAACAAAGCGTGGTGAGTCGTGCTTTGCTCTTCGTCGTTCGTCGTTGTTTTCTTTTTTCCCATCCTCAGTTTTGCCCTGATTATTGGTGTGTTGTTGACGTCTTCTGTTTTGTCTTCGTGGCCCACTCACTCACCTCTTCTCTTCTTATCATCATTTTCAACAGGCGCTGCGACAGCGATGATAACGATGATAACAACAGTAGTATTCGTCGCGCGTTTAGGAGCAGTTAAAGCCGATACGTTGCTTGTCATCAACACGGACAAGCAAATCGATGTCGCGTCAGGTTCTGATTTCGAGTTTTCGTTCGACATATCCGTGTGCTCGCAACAAGGCAAAGAGTACATCCAAGTAGATTTATACGATAACGGGTACTCGTACGGCATGGACACTTCTCAAAGACCAGATCCGATGTTGATGATTGCCAGAGGGCAAACGGCGTATCCAACGGCGTCGTATAACGCGGATTGGCAAAAGTGGTCTTGGCGTCCGACTTGGGCGCAAAAAGACGAAGACGGCTACGAGACCTTTCGTCCGTACCATAGGATTGTGATTGATAACAGAGCGTGCACGGAGCAATGTCTGAATGGAGATAATGTTTGCGAGGATAACTGTGAGATGGTGAAATCTTACGGCGACATATTTAAAGGTGTAGTGAAGAACGTGAATTTTTTCACGGAGAATCGGTTAAACGGAAACTTGAGAGCGAGGTGTTCTTCCACGCCGCCGTGTCCGGAACCGGATGGGAACGAATGTAGCAATAAAGGGGAGTGTAAAAACATAGATAGCGTTGGTGTGTGCTCGTGTGTCGTCGGGTACGGCGACGTGGCGTGCGATAAAGTCGCCACGACGCTGCCAAATGGAGAGCAACAACCAGCGGACGGCAACCCTTTTTTGTTGAACGAGAAGATGTGGGATTATTATTCGTTTGAAGTGCCCCCCACGCCAGTCGGATCGGAATCGACGATCATTGTAGAGTTAAACAGACTCTTTGGTGATCCAATTCTGTTTGTCAAGAGAGCGGCGGACGGAAAGGCGAATGGAGGGAGCGGTATCGCGTATGGCGTGCCGTCGACCCAAGATTTTACAACCATGGCAGACATGAACTCCTTTCGCTCCAGGCTCGATTACCATCACATTGAGTTGACAAATGCAGATTCAGGATTATATTACGTCGGTGTGTTTAACAACAATCAGTATTTGAAAGAGGTTTCCAAGTACTATCTTCGTGCGAGATGGAATAACAACGGCGCCGGAGTGGAAACGCCGATGTGTCCTTTCGATTGTTTCGGCGACAGTCACGGCACGTGTGACGCGGATATTCCGAACGGGAAGAGCGTGTGTACGTGTGAGGTAAATTCTTATGGAGGAGAATATTGTCAAGGTAAAGTCATTCCGTTCGATACAGATGATCATCTCGCGAGCGGTATCGATGGCGTCATCGCCCCGGGCGAATGGAACTACATACAAATTGATACCGCGTTTTTTCCAGACGCGACTAAAGATGGTTTGCGAGTGATTTTCTCCTACCAAGGCAATGGACACCCGTTACTGATTGTGAAGTACAATGACTACCCCTCGTACGAAAACGCAGATGACATCTTATCTAGCTCGCGGAATATGCGAAGCCCGACGGAATATCACATTCCCGCGGACATCATGAGCAGAAGCGGCGTGTATTACATCGGCATTTTGAACATCAACTATTACGTACACGATGGCTTTTCGTACAACATCGTCATTAACGCTGGTAAGTCCTCGAGCACGAAGCTTCCGAATTTCATCTCTGTATCTTTAGTGATGATTTTCAGTTTGTTCGTCTGCATGCTCATAGCGCTCGCGAAAAGAATAGTTCAAAACAGACAATTGGCAAGGATGCGTGCGCTTCGCGCGGCTCAAATCGCTGCTAATCCAGAATTGGCGTTTACATTTGGTGGTGCGGGTAACCGGCGGATAGAACCGTTCAGGGGTACGCCGCAAAATGTGATTTCTAGAATTCCTATTGTAACCTTTAGAGATGCGGGTGATGGACCGAAGCTCGACGATTGCGATTACTCCTGCGCGGTATGCCTGGACGAATTTGTAAACGGCGATCGATTGCGTCAACTGACGCTTTGCGGTCATCAGTTTCACACGGCGTGTTTGGATGAATGGTTGGGGCAACACGACAATTGTCCTTTATGTAGAGCGCCGGTGGTAGGTGAAGAAGGAGGAGGGGGAGCGGAGGACAGTGGTAATCATCGTCAACAACAACAAAACGTCGAGTTGACTTCGGTATTCCGCCCAACAAACGACGAAAACACGAACAACGATGATAGAAACGATAATAGCTCACCGTATAGCGTAGTATGATTCATCCAAGTGTAATTCTTTTGTATTCATTAAGTGTTTATAATTATTATTGACGACGAAATTTTTTACTTCTTCCGCCCGCCACCAAAGAGCGAGGCAATCCCAAAAGCCGCCGGTTTCTTCTTCTTCTCCTTTGGGATTTCCTGCTTGCGGTCTATCTTCGATTCAACGAGACGTAGTCGTAGACCAAGTAAAGTGTTTGGAGCGTTCTCGTCGCGTTCTCGTCGCGCCTCTTTCATTTTTTGCGCTTGTATCAAACGTTTCTCGTATTCTTTGTACCTTTTTAGTGAAATTTCCTGTTCGCGTTGTCTCTTTGCCTCCTCTTCGCGTTCTTTTTGTCTTCGCACATCCTGTAACCGTTTCTCAAACTCGTCGTATTCTTGAAGCAAAATCTCTTGTTCTCGCTCTCGTTGAACCCAGGTGTGATTTCTGATATCTTTCAAACTAAATCTTTTCTCCGGGTCGGGCGCCAACATATTTTCAATCAAGTTCAACGCATCCGAGTCGATGACGCCTTTCTGCGGTCTCGCAAAATTCCCAGCGCGAATATTTTTCATGGTTGACAACGTTGAATGATTCGTTGGATCCTCGAAAGGATAACGTCCGAGTAACATCAGGTATAAAGTTACACCCATTGCAAAAACGTCGATTTTAATCGGATCATAGCCTCCTCCGCTCTTCATCCGCGAAGGAGCGCCAATCAACTCCGGCGCCATGTAGTCGGGAGTACCAATGCCGAGCGTTTTTGCGGAATCTAACCCTTTTGATAAACCAAAGTCAATCACTTTTAAAGTCTTTTTCTGTTTTGTATCAACGACGAGACAGTTGTCTGGTTTCAAATCTCTGTGCGCGAATCCTCGCTCGTGAATCGTTTCCACGGCGTTTAACAGCTGCGCGAAAAGCGCTCGCGACTCTTCGTTGGTCAATCTGCCGCCTTTAGAGTTTATGTAATCAAGCAAATCTAAACCTTCCAATAACTCCCAAACCAAAACGACATACTCGCGCTTAGTCTCTGGCGAGATGTGGTTCGTCACGTTCAACAAACGCGCAAAATTATCCGTAGTATTTGAGGACTCGGAGGAAGAAGAAGGAGAGTTTAACTTGTGAGCGTATTTCACCTCTCTCGTTATCGAGTTTAACGGCAAAGACAGTTCGCTTGTCTGCGAAACGTCCATGATTTTCAACGCCACCGGAAGCTTGTTCGTCACGTCGTATCCTTTAATGACCACGGCGGAGGAGCCGCGGTTGATTTCTCGCTCCGTTTGATATCGGCCGTTACATATGAGCGTCTCTTCCAACTCGTGCGTGCGTGGTCTTTGCACGAGTTCTATTTCTTTCTTCTTCTTTGTCTTCTTCTTTGTCTTCTTTGTTTCGTCTTCTTCTTCTTCTTCTTGTATTTCCTCTCTTGCTGTCGTCTCCGTCATCTCCACGTCGTCGTCTCCATCGTTGCCAATAGCAGCAGCGTTCGCGTTGGCGTCAGACGACGTCATCGCGTCCGCGAACAACAACACAACGTTTCAAAAGTCGAGGTTGGATATTTTTTTTGTCGTCGTGCGAACGACGAACTCAAATTTTTGTTTTCCTTTTTTTTTCTCTCTCGCGATTGAAATTGATTGGATTTCAACTGATTCTTTTAACTCAAAGTTTTTAGAAATCTTAACGCACACTTTTTACACGCTCGGCGCCGCGAAACGTTCTGTCGTCAACACACACACACACACACACGCATCACATCACATCACATCACATCACATCACATCACATCACATCACATCACATCACATCACAGAGGGAGAAAGAGAAATAAGACTACAGATTTTGCGCAGAGTTTTAAAAGAAGGGGAAAAAAAAGACGTCCAACAACAACACGCCAATGAATCCGTTTTTAGCGCACGCGGAGCAGCAAGAAACTTCTTCGCAACAAAGGAACGACGCCGCCGCGGGAGCGACCACGGCATCCCAGAATATGAATACGAATAACGCGGCAGAAATTTCTCGACCGGCGATTACGGCGACAACGTATACGCCAGCACCGGCTGCTGGAACACCAATCGCTGGCCCGGTGCCTTCGCAGCAGGAAAGTCGAGCGAACAACTTCGCGGTCGGATCGCCGTTCTTTAGCAGTCAGTTATACACCGGCGGTCCATCCGTAGAACACTACGAAAACGATGAGCAAGAGGCACAAAGAGCGAGAGATGAAATTCGGAACGCGTTTTCCCAAATTGGCATCAACGCACCGTCGTCGGATAACTCGAACGACTTGTTACAGTTTGTCGTGGCGAGACAATTATCGAGGACGTTGAGACTGTTCGCGTGCGTGGATATTATATTTTGTATGTTTTTCTTCTTCACGGCGTGGGTATTCGTGTTTTTATTGTTTGGACCGGTGTTGGGGTACCAAGGCGCGAGATTTTTCAAGTACGGCAACGTGGTGGCGTATTTAGTGTACGTCCTCGGGATGGCGTGTTGGCGAGTGGCACTGTTTATAATCAACAAATCCGCCGCGGCGAAAGTGTTAACCTTTATCATGTTTATGGTGGAGCTTTACATTTTACGTCTGGTGTTTAAATTCATGCAGTTATTGAAGCGGTTTTCGGAGGAGGAGTTGCAGTTGCTGAGAATTTTAGAGAATCCGCAGCGGAACGTTTGGTGGCATCAAAGCGGCGGACCGCAAGCGACGCAAAGGGTCGTCATGGTGCCGCCACAGGCAGGCATGGCAGGGAGAGCGCCGATGTACCATTAAAGATTGCCCCAACTACATCTTTTAGCACATTTTATAATAAAAATAACACGCAGTAATGTAAAGCACCATCATATGCTGGTAATTTCTTTATTTGTGAAATGAAAATAACAACGCGTGACATTAAAAATGTTCCTACATACTCCTCTCTCCCTCTCGTCTATTATGTTTTATGTATCTCACGCTTAAGCACTGGCTTCCTTCTTCAAATCGCTCCACAATTTGGCCACATCCTTCTTCGCGTTCGGTCTCCCGACACCGCAGAACCAACTCGCTTGTCTCCCCGGAGGCACTTTGCACTTGCACGGCTTCCCGTTCGGTTTCCCTTTCGTCAACGAAAACCATCCTCGCGGTGGTGGTCGAGACAAACCACCTTCGTTACTCGTTTTCACCATGTGCATGTACGCATCGTCATCCGCGAACCACCCATGCGCACAAAACGTATCCAACCACCACTGTCTCGGCTTCACCGTTTCGTGAAATTTGAACTTTGTCGAAATCTGCGCCACGGCAGACTTCTTCCTACCATCAGCCGTGTCAAACCTAGACGTGGACTGTCCAACCGTAATAAAAGCATTCGCTCCAGGTTTAGCCACTCGACTCAGCTCGTTAATGGACCGATCGATATCTGCTTCTGGAATGTGCTCGAACACCTCGACAGACGTAATCATATCGAACGATTCCGACTTGAACGGAATTTCTTGCATTGGCGTGGAAAATACGGTCCCATTCGCCAACAAATCCGACGCGTACTCTTTCAACGGCAAGCTCGCGGCTTCAATCCCTCTCGCGTCTACCCCACTTTGTCTCAATTTTCTCACCATCACCGCCGTGCCGCACCCGGCGTCTAACAACGTCTTAAACTTGTACCTCTTTTTAATCCCATCTAAAAACCTGCACGAGTGGCACACGTTCGCGCCAGAGCGTAACTTGTGATACTCGTCGTACATCGTTTTATACATCTCTCTGTGCTGCGGGTTCGTCCACGTTTGCTTACCGGATTGCACGTTCGTGTTCACGGTCGTTTTCGGTTTCGAGACTAAGTGGTCGTCACCGTCGTGGTGGTCATCATTTTCTTCTTCTCCGTCGTTATGATGATCGCCGCCACTATTCGAGTGATGATGATGATGATGCTGACGACTCGAATCGTCGTCGTGGTCGTCGTCGTTATTGTCGTCACTATCAGAAGAAGAAGAAGACCCGTAACTCGTCGTCGGATGCCAAGTCGATGAATGATCGTGACGATGAAAAGATGATGATGATGATGATGGTGCGCCAAATCCGTCGTCGTGATTCGGAGGCGTGAATAAAAACCCGGCTAAAGAGCCAACCACCATGCCGACGGCGACTAAAAACGCCGCCGAACGCACGCGTCTCGCTAACTTTTCGTTGTCTTTGACTCCCATTATTTATTTATTTATTCGTGGATAAATAAGTATAAGGAGAGTAAGTTGTGTCGTGCTTTCCTTTTTCTTCTTTGCTTCCTTTGCATTTTATCTTTTTCAATTTTTTTGCTGCCAAAAAACGACTTTGACAGCTTGCCTGTGTTGGACACCCAGGAAATGAAGTTTTCTCTTCATTCTTCAAAATCATCAATAAATACTTTGACGACTGAACAACCGAGAAGAAGAAGAAGAAGAAGAAGAAGAAGAAGAAGAACGATGATGAAGATGATGGATTTCCGCACCGCGGTTTTCTTTCTCTGCACGACCGCGACGCTTCTTTCCACGACGTGCGCCATCGCCGGGTTCCTCCCGTTTCTCTCCCTGACTTTTTTTCCTCTTCTGCGATTTCATATACAAAGAACGTATCGAGTAGCGTTTTTCAGCGCGTGCTTGGCGTTTATCTATAGGATTGGATACACGTTGAAGAAACTGACAGGAGGAGTCACGACGCAGGAACAAATGAGGAAAGAGTTGAATGCGGTCACGAGTTCGAATGGGTTTCAGTTGACGATGTTTTCCGTGATATTTGCTTTTTATTCGAGACCGCTAATAATCGCCTTGTTTCCGATATGCGTGCCAGCCTTGTATCAGTGGTTTACCATCGTGCATAAGATTTTTCACAGCGAAGACGGGAAGAGTTTGTATACGAAAGTCGGCATGAGCAGAATCTTTTCATTCTTGCAAGAGAAGATGCACGTGGCCTTGAGCTTGAGCGCGTTGATGGAAATAGTCATATTGGCGGTTATCGTGACCGACTCCGTGAGGAAGAGAAGCGTAGGCAAAACGTTCATGTACGTGATGTGGTTGCGAAGCAGGTATCAGTGCGAAGATAACACGGTTTTCAGGATCAAATACACGTATTACAACACCGGGTATTATCACAAAGAGGCTTGGAAAAGTTTGAATCAAAATCTGTTCGCGCCTCTGACGTCGAGAGTCCCGGCATTGCAACGCGTGAGCGACGGGATAGCGATGGCGTTTACGCAACCGAGAAGTAGGGGCATTTAGGAAGAAGCAGAGTGTAGCAAAAATCTGAGTGTAAACCACTCTGTGCGTAGTTGGTGTAATCAATGTGTACCATGGTACCGTAGTACTATTAGTATCATAATAATAATATGATAAATCAACGTTTTGGCAACTCGCACGCATCCAAACTTTTCTTGGAAACTTCAAAGCCCGGGAACATTGCAAAATCAGGCGTTATGCCGGTTCTGTCGATGTCCACAAACTTAGGCGTCACGTATCGCCCGACGGTTAACACGACACCACTACCATCGCTCAGCTCGTATACGGATTGTATCAACCCTTTGCCGTACGTTTTGGAACCAACCACCGTGGCGCGACAGTTATCTTTCAACGAACCGGTCAAAATCTCACTCGCCGACGCCGACCTCGAGTTCACTAGAACTACAAGCGGTTCGGTAACTTTTTGTTTGTTACTTACTGCATCACTATTTTCTTTGTCGCTCGATGAGAACGACGAAATATCCCCTACTCTCTTTAATTTAGTCGGTGCCGCGTCGGCGCCTCCTGCGTTCTGAAGGCCCAAACGCGCATTTACCGTCGCGTCGACATCTGTATCCTCTTTCACGCCACCGGCGACGACTCGTCCTTCCGTATACGCAATCGTAGCGTCTTGCGGTAGAAACAACTTTGCAATCTCAACGCCAGCTTGAACTAATCCTCCAGGATTATCTCTTAAATCTAGTATAAACTCCTTTGCTCCTATACCACGCAACTCTTCTATGGCTTCTGCGACGTCCTTCTCTGCGAGCGCGTTGAACTCAGTCAAACGAATGTATCCGGTGGACTTTCCTTCTAATCGTGACTTCACCGGGTTCTTAGGCCCAGCCGCTCGCTTCAACGCGAACAACTTTTCCTCTCCATCTTTCTCACCTCGTCGGACTTTCAAATCCACCGTCGTGTTGCCTTCGCCTTGAATCATGCTCGTGACTTGAAATGCACTCATGCCGTTCACATCGACGCCATCGACGGATAAAATAACGTCGCCTTGCTTTATTCCCGCTTTTGCGCCCGCACTTTCAGCCACCAATCCGAGTACGCCAACTTCGCTCGTATTGTCAGGCATCTCCGCAATGTTCAATCCGACGCCAGAAATATCGTACTTCAAGAGCTCCTGAAAATCTTTCGGCGCAACAAACCTCGTAAACGGGTCGTTCAACGTCGAAAGCATTCCTCTTACGTATTCGTACGCCTCTTGTCTCGATTTCGGTGGATTTTTCACAACGCTCTCTTCGCGCAAGGCGTTCCACGCCTCTCGGTCGAAACCTACGGAAATATCGTTTCTCACGGGAAGGAACGTATCGCTGACGAGTTGCCAAACTTCATCGACGACTAGAGCGTCCGGTGAAAGCTGCTCGTTAGCATTATCACCAACAGAGGTCTTTTTCGGGTTACTTTTCCCGACATCGCTCGCGGTATCCCGCTCCTCCTCCTCTTCCTCGGCGTACGCGACCAGACCTTTTGCAAGTGTATTACTAGTTATTGTTGGTGATGTTGCCGCAGAATTCCAGAAGTTCAAAAAAGAATACGGAGAAGGCGCTCCGGATGCAGACGCAACAGCCACAGCTACCGCCGCGCTCATTGCAGCCACTTTAGTGGATATCCTTTGCAACAACACCAAATTACTATTACTATTATTTGTATTACTTTTCACGCCGCTGAATGACGAGGACGAGGACGAGCTCGCTCTCGATGACGATGAGGAGGAGGATGGCATGTCCCCGTTGTTGTTGTTGTTGTTGTTGTTGTTGTTGTTGTTGTTGTTCGTATTATTCGAGTCTGATGAGGATGAGGATGACGACGAGCTTCGCAAAGCGCCGCGCGTCGTCGTCTTCGTGGCACCACTTCTTCTTCTTCTTCTTTGTTGTTGTTGATGAGGTGGATGAGGATGTCCGTGATTACGATAGGAATACGAAGAACACGACGTCGAAGAAGGAGAGGAAAAGCCAACCATTTTTGTGTGTGTCCGCACAAAAACGCAAAAGCGGCTGCGTCTGTGTTCGCAACTGACGACCACTGTTCGAACAACGACAAAAGTGAGGCAAAAGTGTGTCCGTGTGTGTGTTTTGATGAGTTCACCTAACAAGTGTCTTCTCTTCTTTTTCCTTCATCACTTTTTCTCTTCTTCTACGAAAATTCTTCTCTTCTTCTCTCTCTCTCATCTTTCATCTTCAACAAAGAAGAATAAAAAATGAACCGAGGAAAACTGGCGACGTGGTTGCTCGTGCTCGCCGTGCTCGTCGCTCGGTAAGTCTTTTTATTCTTCTTTTTCTGCTTGGTCTTCTTCTCTCTCTCTCTGTCTCTCTCATTAGTAATCGACTTTTGGCGACGGACGACTGATTTTTGAGAACAACAAATCCCCTAAGTTAACCCGCGGTTTCCCCTACTTACTCCTTACTACTACTCCGTGCACAAAACAAACGACAGAGTGCCGGTGTTCTTAAACGCAAAGACGAAAAATACGTTCGCCCCGATCGATGGCGCCGCGGCGTTTGCAACGAAATACTTTAGCGGCACGGATGACGACGGCGCACCCTTACTCAAACCTCCGTTTGTAGCGAGAGCGCTTTTGTACCCATCGAAACTTGTCCCTCAGCTTTCACAAAGTTTGAAGTGCAACGCGAAAGAGAACATGAAAGTGACGTCGACATCAATGGAAGGAGGGAGCGAAAGGAATAATTGTTTGCCGTATTTCCCGGATTTCGAGTCCTTCACGACGAGGAAAGAAATCATGCGCACGCACAAGAGACTGGTGAAAACGTTCGGTGAGGACTCGCGAACTATTCACGTCGTTTACATCGGGAGCGTTTTGTTGACCTACTCGGCGGCGTTTGCGTTTTTTAGCGGAACGTGCGGAAGAGTCGGAGTGTATGCGATTGCACTTCTCGCGTTGGGGACTTTGACGAATAGCGGGAAGAGAGACGGAGCGGTACCGTTACCAGGTTTATTTATTATTTCGGCGTTAACGTTTACCTCGATGATTTTCGGACGGAATACGAAAAGACGAAGGACGAAGAAACAAAAGACGCGTTAAATGAGGATTTAGATGACCTTTAATTTATTAAAACGATGAGCACTATACAATAAGCCGCGTGTGTATATTACAATAATTTATATCAATCAACCGTACGGTTTGTCCATACCTATGGACTTGTTTTTAACCGTTGAAGGCGGGATTCTAAAGACGTGCGAGAACAAACCTCCTTTACCTTGATTCTTCGCCTCTTGCAGTAAGTCAAACTCGCCGCCTAAAGAAACCGCACGTCGATGGTTCAAAGTCGGTTTGCCACCACCACCACCACCACCAACGATACCGCCGCGCGATGTATTCATAGATTTGCTCCCATACGGATTTGAAAGATTATCGATGGACATTTCTTCGAGAGCGGATAATTTGGAGGACAATCCGCTGCCGCTTCTGCGATGGCTCCCGTGCTGCGCCGTGACGGCTTGTAATCCCGAAATGCTCAAATCGCTGCCTGATCGCGAATGACTTCCTCTTCGATGCATGTTATTGTTGGTGTGATGGTTCATTTGCAAGCCCTGTTCGTTTGTTGTCGCCGCGGGCGTTTGGAGATGATTCATTTCGTTCAAACTCGAGCCGCTCGAATTTTTTGAAAGCGAGGAGGAGATTCCGAGTTTCTTCTCCAAATTTTGTCGGCACTCGCGTTCTTGTTCAAGTTGCGTTCGACTCGATTGCAATTTTGTTTTCAACGTTTGCTCGCGGGTTTGGTACTCTTGAATACGTCGCTCGAGCCGTTCAACTTTCGCGAGCAATTTCAACTCGCGAATCGTGTGCGAACCGTCGTCATCTGTTGGAATCTTTTTCGTTTCTCCCGCATCTGCCTCCCCAGCGCCGATACTGTTCACTGCACTGGTTGAAGTGTCGTCGATTAAGGAACCATTACTTCCAGTGGTATTCGGGGGCGTATTCGTATCCTTTGGAAGTCGTGGTGGCGGCGGTGGCATCGATAAAAACGGGTCCTCATTCGCATAACCGCCCGTGGAAGAAGGCTCGAAACCGACCCACTCCGCCGGCGGTGTCTTCTCTTCACTTCTCGTCGTCGTCGTCGTTACTACAGACAAGTTTTGTTCTTCGCGTTGCTTGGGAAAATCATTCAGGTCTGATAGCAACCGCAAGGCTCTGTTTTGTGCCTCTGACGCGCTGATTCTATCGTCCGGATCGAGTTTACACAAGTCGCGAACTAACGCGTCTATTCCGGGAATTTGCCTAGGAAACTCACGCTCGTGTTCTTTACTGAACTTTTTACCGTTTGGAGTAGCGGATAGCGCCGAAGCGTTTCGACTTCCCGCACCCCTACCACTCAGCGAACGCAGCATAGCCTCTGAAGCATCGCCAAATGCCAACTCGTCGTACGCAAGCTCGTGCAAAAAACAACCGAGCGCCCACAGATCTGCCGCCAAAGAAGGCGGTTTTTGAAACTTCCAACAATCCCACATCTCGGGAGCTCTGTACGCTGGCGTCGTTTTCGATTTCATATCGTCCTGGATTCTGTGTCGTTCGTTCGCGTCTTTGTACGTGTACTCGCTCGCAGGCGCAAACTCGCACGACCCGAAATCGCACACTTTATAGAGATTCTCAGACTTGGAAAAAAGAACGTTTTCGCGTTTTATGTCCCAATGACACAACTTTGACCCGTGCATTGTTTTTAACACGTCACACACCGCCAAAAACGGTTCCAAGATCTTCTCTAACTCTTTTTTACTAATGGTGCTATCACTACCCTTACTATCACTATCATTACTAAACGATCTCATGGACAGATCGCCATCGCACAACTCCATGCACATGCACATCCTATACGCGCGTTCTCTCGATGAGACTCGTCGTTCGTCCGCCACTCGGATTTCCGCGCCGAATAAAGTCACCACGTGCGCGTTCTTCGATAGAGATTTGTGCACGGAAACTTCCGTTTTCGCTTTTTTCACAAAGGTCGAATCATCCGGTAATTCTAACACTTTCATCGCGCAATAAAAGTCCTCTCTTTGGTTTGCATTATTATTATTATTATCCGCGGCGCCGTGCAGAGCAGAAGAAGAAGAAGTCGTTGAAGAAGAAGCTTCAACAAATTTTGCTTTATACACCACCGCAGATGCACCCGACGAGGAGAGCACTTCCACCAATCGAAACTTTTTCCCTTCCACTTGAATAGTTTTCCCGAGCAGTTCATTGTTATGAGGATGAGCGCTGTTGTTTTTAGCGTTACTATTAAGAGTCTCCGTGGACGATATGCGTTTCATAAAGTTCTTCATCATTTCCTTTCCCGTGATTTTTGAACGTTTTTTCTCCGCGTCAGGGAGCCTCGCGAAGAGAAGAGAAGAGAAGAGAAGAGAAGAGAAGAGAAGAGAGAGGGAAACGAGGACGCGTTTGTTCTCGCGGAAGAGAAGAGCTGAAGACCTGAAGAAGAAGAAGAGTGGTAAGAGAAAGGACAACAGGTCTCCTCTGGTGTGCCTTTCTCAGAAAGTTTTTGGAGATATGCGTCAAAACATCAAAATCTTTTCTTTTGAGCTCTCTTTTTCTGTTTTTTGCTTTCCACAAAAGAAAAACAAAAAAAAAACAGAACACACACAAAAAACACACCACACAAACACACACAAACGAAAACGAGACAACCTACGACGCAAATCGACGATGTCGAAGGAGATGATCGAGAACGACGACGAGGACGACGACGCGCACAAAATGTCTTCTCCATCGAAAGAAGAAGAGGCGGCGGAGGAGGAGAAGTACGCGTCGCCGGCGGCTGAAGAAGAAGAAATCAAAAGCGAAAGCGAGGAGGACGAAGTGGGTCAAGTAAAAAAGGTAACAACATCATCATCATCACCAGCGCGCGCTCACGCGGATGCACCCGAGCAAGCTACCACAGCCGCGAAAAGGACGACAACAACAACAAAAGAAACAACAGCAACAACAACGACGAGTTTATTAGACCAGGATGACAGTACAGAAGAAAAAGAAAAAGGGACAAGGGAAAAGAAGAAGTTTGTTGATGAGGAGGAGGAAAAAAAACAAAAGAAAGGAGAAGGAGGTATGCGACGACGACGAGGAAGAAAAGGAGAAAATGAAAACGACGACGACGCTAAAGAAGATGATAAAGACGATGATAACGACGATCCAAACAAGAAAATGAAAAGACCGAGAGGTAAGCGACCACCGGGAGCGAATTTTATCGTGCATTTCATACAAATTCTGTGGACATACATCACTTTTATATTTTCGTTCTCGATGGACGTCGTAGTGTTCTTTTCGCCGTCGACGAAATCGAGACATCGAGCGAGAGGTCATCAAAACCACCACCAGCACGATGGAAAAGAGGTAAATGTCAATCCAGCGGATATGAACGATGCGGAATTTTACGATTTTGTGCAGAGTTCGCAGCAAATGATGATGGAAGAGATTGGGAAACAAAAACGACAACAACAACAACAACAACAACTACGCTCGAAAAGAAGTGAGAAACAGGCGGCAAAGTCTAGACAAAAAGCTGTCGCTTCAATATCTCAAGAAGAATACGAAATTCGACTTTTGAAAGCGCGATTGGCGGAGCTCGAGCAAGCTTCGCGAGGGTGAATGGAGCATAAATAGTAGTAAAGCATTTAGTTTGGAATTCTAATAGTATATTACAGCGCATTTTTAATCCACCGCATGTCCGCACACAGCATATCGTCTTTGAGAGAGTACATCGCTTGCTCCTGCGGAATGTTCAAGCTTACTTTTTGTAACCGACGCATGTATCCAGGGTCGGCCAATACCAAGCGCATGGAATGTAAACGACACACTATCGTTGTTTCGAAACCCGTCGGAAGCGTTTGCACGGAATGGTTCATGCACAGCTTCTCGTGAACTTCGAGAACGTCGGAGACGTACACTTCTTTATAGCCGAGTTGTCTCGTGCGCAGAAGTAAAGCGGCGAGGAAAATGCGCTCGTGTTTTGAAAGTCCTTTCAACATCTTCATGTAAGTCGCCGAAAACATTTCATTCTGCGCCTTAGATATATCGTTCGGACCACATCGAGAGACACAATTCAGTTCTCCAGAATCGCGTTCGCGCGCGATCCTCGCCTCGGCGATTTCAATGCCTCTCCGGCACAACTCTAGAGCTCGTCGGGCATCGCCTGAAATTTGCGCGACTTTCATACTCGCCAGCTGCACCGCGTTTTGCGTGATCGCGTCGTATTTACCGTCACTGATGTAATCACCGGTCGAGCGTAAGCGCGCTTCAATAATTTTTATCAGTTCGGATGTGTTGTATGGATTAAACGTCACCCGACCCGAGCCCAGGCGAGAAGCAATTTTCGGTAACAAACGCTCCGGTAAATCCATGGTATTCGCAATACCAATGACTGCAATATTACTCGCTTTGTACGTCGGCCAATCAAAAATGTTATACAAAACAGATTGCGTTTGCGTGACGAGAACGTCGAGCTCGTCCACGACGAGAACGAGCACTCTTCCATCCGACTCTTTGCCTTCCTTGAACCGTTTCTCGAGCCATTCTGCCGCGCGACTCGGTGAAAATCTTCTACCCGTGAGTTCCTCTGCTATTAAACTGTACGCGTGTTGCGGCGTTTGTAGCCTTAAACCATTCATTTCGATGTGATTAAACTTTGGAACTTTTTTATTCGCGGCTTCTTGGCGCAACGTTCGTATGACTTCGCGAACTGTTGCCGTTTTCCCAGTACCGGGAACGCCTGAAATGTAAAGCGAGTTGCCAAGACATGAAGACGCACCACCGTACGCACCGATCGCGTTTTTTGTGAATTGCATGATCTTCTCGCGCTCCTTTTCCCGACACTCTAGCTTTGCCGGGATGGAACTCAGCTGTAACGCTTTTCTCGCGCGCTCAATAGCAGTGCGCGACCCATTATTTTGAGCAGAGTCTATGGCCAAAATGCCTGATTTACCCAAGCCAATGGCTTCTTTCCATTCTGACGAAGCGTTAGCTCCTTTTTTAGAAGCCGCAGCTTTCTTTGAGGCGGCAATATCTGCTTTCGTTTGTCGCACGTGCGCTCTCTTTTCCGCTTTTCGCTTCTCTTTGCGGTGATCGTAATCGTCGTCGTCATCGTCTGAACTTTCAGTTTCGCTCCACAGGATATTTTTAGCCTCGATGTCACATTCATCTTCCGAGAAATCAGAGTCCTCCCATTCTGTTCTCCGTCGAAAGCGAGAAAAATTTTGGTCGTACGAATACTCGCACATGTAGACGTCGTCATTACCGCCGGACGAGCGAAATGCGGCAGGCTCGAGGACTTTTGCGCCCATGAGAATCGCGGCGCAATTTTCCTCTTCTTTGATGTTCGTAAGAAACACCTCTCGGCGAATGTGATGACGTTGCCTTCCCGTGTGAGTATGTTCCGGTAGCACGTATAAGCGAGCGATGAACTTAAACGCTTCTTCTCGAACTTTTGGATCTCTGTCGTTGAGTTCATCTACGTTTGCCCAGATGCTCTCGATTCTAGCCAAACAAAGTCTCCCCGCCAGAAATTCACCGCAAGGCGTACGTCTCTCGTGGAAATTTTGCGGCGCGGCGATACCGGAAGGCGCAGCGACGCACATTGGGCAACTCCAAAATGTTTCGTCCGGCACGTGATCTAATTTCAAACACCGAAGATGCCATGATCTCACGCAATAATCGCACTCGAGCATTTCTGTTTCGACTTCTTTGCCATCGGCGCCTTCTTCGACGCCCGTTTTTTTGCAAAGCTCGCAGATGTGGTCGACGTCCTCGGTCAAATCAACCGTTTCGGGAGTACACACGTAAACATCGTCGCCGACTTTGAACACTTCGTCTTCAACTTTCACTTTTTTATAAAACTTCTTCTTGTTCCACACCCCTACCGGGAGTTTCTGTTGCTTATTATTTCTATCCGTAGAAGGTAGAGCTAAAGCAAGATCGGATTTGGAGCTGTTCTTTCTGGATACTCGCGCGTCGTTCTTCTCTATCAAAACGTGTTCCTTTTTGTTGCGCGCGCAGACTGTTGATGCCGCTTTCGTCGCTTTAAATGTCTCGGCGGTATTCTCGTTCTTCGTTTTTTTCTTCGTGTCTATCATCGACGCAACACCTTCGTCGATTTGCCGCTTCTTCTTGTTCGGATTTCTTCCGTATCTTTTGGGGAACAAATCAGAGTGCTCATTTTTGTCGGGCGAGATGTACACTATTGGCGCCGACATTCTGTTCTCTTTCGGGGACGTTGGCACAAACAAATGCTTCTTCGCGTATGCAATCCCCTCTTCTTTACTGTCCAAATGATCGTAGACCACCTTATACATCGTTTTCAATGGCTCAAGATCCATCTTCTCTAGCTCTTCTATTTTCATCTTTGTACCGATGCGTCGAAACAAATCGTCCGCGTCTCTATCTATGTGTAGACTGAAGATCCTCAACAGCTGTTCTTTGGTGGACTTTTCCACGCCGCCTGTGTATTCAACCATATCCTTGATCTTTTTCTTCCGATTCGTGTCGAACGGTTTCTCTTCTCTTAGTCCAATACTGGTATTGTTGTCGTAGTTATTGTCGTCGTCGTCGTCGTTGTCGTTCGAAAGAGACGCGTAATCATCACCATCACTGCTAGAATTATTATTATTTTCATCCGCCTTCTTCTTCTTCTTCTTCTTCTTCTTCTTCTTCTGTTTCTTGTGTTCCTGGTGATGATTTTGAATTTTCTTCTGATTTGCTCCGGCAGTCTCTTCATTACCATCAAGAGAAGTTTCCTTTACTCGGGCTTCACTCACGAGCTTTCTTAATACCGCATTCGTTGGCTTTTGCTTCATCGTCCTCTCTTTGTTCTTGTCGCTGTTCTTCTTCTTCTTCGCCTTCGTCTTCATCATCTCCTTTTTCGAAGATTTCTTCGCCATTTTTGTTGATGAAAAGTGCCTCCTCTTCTCCTTTTTGGTTATGCGCCCCACCCTGTCGTTCGCACACAGAAACACAGAAACACTCAGAAAGAGAGAGGGGGGAGAGGGAGGGAGGGAGATGCGTGCTTTTCACGCGCGCAACGGCGGAATTAATGATCAATGATGATGATGATGTTTGAAGAAATTGTTTTTGAGTGATACGAAACTTGCCTCCAAAATTTTTGAATTCACAAAGAATGACAAACAACACACAGCAACACAAAAAACAGTTCTACAAAACACACATAAAAAACCCACGACAGACGGACGGAAACACACGCGTGAATGAAAGGTGCGATGGAATAAGAGACGCAGGAGAAAGATGACGTGCACTTCTCTCCGAACTTCTCTCCGAGCGATGATGATGACGACGTTGCACAGTAAATCGTCGTCGCTAAGAATTTCGGGAAAAGAAGAAGCAAAAGAGAAGAGCGCGAGTGGAAGAAGAGGAAGAAGAACGAAGTGTATCGCAGGAGCGCGTCGGCAGGGAAAGGAACGAGAGGAAGTAGTAGAGGAAGAAGAAGACGAAGAAGGAGATGATATTTTGCTCTCAACTCTGCAAAAATGTTTCGTGGACATCAACCGACCGCCGAAAGAAGCGGAGAAAGTGGTTGAAATATTGAGAGAAAACTGGTTCGACGATATCGACGCTTTGATATCGCTCGAGGACGGGACCGTTTTAGTGAAACCAGAAGAGTGGATTGCGATGAGATTACCGATGAAGTTGTACAATGCGGTGCTGGCGCGCTCGATGAACTCAACGGAAGCAGTTCATGATGATTATAATGAGGAAGAAGAAGAAGAAGAAAAAGATATAGATACCGTAGTTTCATACAAGAAATTCGAACACATCGAAGGATGGATTGGAGGTGATATTCCGCTCGATGCCCGCGTGCCTTTACAGTCGAGATTATACTTTGAAGAGCACAATACCGTCAGTGACGATAGTAAAGATTCTCACAGGAAATTATCGACAGAGTACAGAACGAACAGACGACCGGACGACGTACCTTTGAGCGAGCAACGCGTGACCTCGCGTCGACGTTTGCCGGATTACGCAATCAGCGAGAAAAGTCTACCTAAAACCCTCGAGAAAGAGCTCGATAAATTCGTTCGAGATTTGACGACGCGACGCGTCGGGCAAGAAGGCGTGCCAGTTCGCGCGCAGACGGTGAAGAATCATCGCGATGTCGCTCGAGCTTTTTGTGGGTATTTGGTGAATGTAAAAGGTTTGAATGAGAACGCTGAAAACTATAGCTTGAAGGACGCGTTCCCATCTTCAGATTCAGAAGGTGCGCAGTACGCTATCGAATACATGCAATGGATGGTTGAAACGCGCGGGATACTAAGCTCTACGGAAGATGCTTACGTTCGTTCGCTCATTGCCATTGCAAAATGGCTTTATCCGCCGTTGATGAAATTATCATCGGCATCGGCATCATCACTATCCTCGGGATCTGGTAAAAAGAAGAACTCTTCGGCGGCGTCTTCATCTTCTTTACTATCAAGTGCTGGTGAAGAAGTTAACACAGATGTCGTGAAGGAACTTATGCGATTGCAACGCGGTGCTAGAGCGCGCGCGCGAGTGGCCCCGAGAGCAGCAGATGAAGCTAAGAAATGGTTAGATTGGCCAAAATATCTCATTCTCGTTGAGTGTTTGAAGCTCGAGTGCGCCGGCTTTGATAAGCGCGGTAAGCCTAGGAATAAAGCGGACATTGCGAGAAGCATACAGCTTTACCTCATGTTCGCAGTTTTGGCGTGCATACCCGATCGTCAACGAACGTTGCGCGAGTTGGAACTTAACCGAACGTTGTTTTACGATTCGGCCACGAAAACGTGGTTTATTAAGCATAACGCCGCCGATTATAAAACCGGGAACGTGTATGGCACGCGTCCGAATTTAGTGCTCGACTCGCGCGTATATCCAGCTTTGGAGCTTTGGTTGAACGAGTACCGCGCAGCGTTCAATCCAAGACACAATTTAGTCTTTACGAGACCAAACGGTGAACCGTACACGGCGTCGGAACTTTCCCGAGCATTCTCCAGATGCGCTTTGCGCGTGACTGGCCAAAAAGTTAACCCGCACTTGGTGCGAGATATGATCATTACCCACGTCAGAGGTCAAGGCGTGGCTTCTGATAACGAGTTAGAGGCGTTGGCTATGTACATGGGTCACTCATCTGCGATGCAAAAAGGCACTTACGACCGAAGAACAACCTCGCAAAAGGTAGCGCCAGCGGTGAACTTGATGTCCCTCGTTAACAACAACAACAACAAGAAGAAGAAAAGTAATGATGGAACGAAGGATGCGTAGCGTTTCTAGATTATGTAGTTAGAGCATTGATAGTCTTTAGTTTTCTAGATGTAGTAGTCAGATTTATAACAGAGTTCAAATAGTCCGACATTTTAGCGAAAAACCAAAAATGAAAAAAAGAGTCGTTCTTTCTCTGACGATGCTAAAACTAATTCTTTACAACTTCGCGGGGGAAGTCGAAACTCGCCCCGGCTGCTCGACTCCTCCTGGAAGAGCGCCGCGCGTGTGTGTGAGAGAGAGAGAGAGTTTTCGCGCTTATTCACGCTGCCTTACGAACTTGTCAAAACACCAACGCATCAAACACCTAAACTTCTTCTCCCCTATTAAAGGCAGAACGAGAAAGAAAGAAGGAATTTGGTAGAGGTGGCGTCTCCTCTGGTCTCGTGTGATCGAATTCGTCGTCCCCACGCGCTTGCATCTAATATTATATATTTACTCTGAGTCAGAGAAGACTATCCAAATATAAAATATGACCGTCACGGCGAAAGACCGATTGATCTTCACGCTGTCCGCCTTGAAAGGCTACTCGGTCGACGTGCAGCTCACGTCCGGAGTCTTACTCAACGGTGTCTTAGCCGACACCCGAGAGATTGAAAAACACATCGTTTTAGCGTACGCGTGGACTCGATTTCTTACACCTCGAGGACCGAATGGAGAAGAACCGAAGAAAGCGCCGAGAAAGAAACCGGAAAAGTTAAAGAAAGTTCCGTTGGAAGACATCGCGTGGATTCAAGCGTTCAACGTCGGCATGTCCGACTTGGCCTTGGGGCCGTCTCGAATGAACGACATGAACGACTTCACTGACGTGGGGATTTCCAAAGGCGCGACGGGGCAAAATCGAACGCTGGTCGCTTGGACGCCCGGTGACGACGACACCTCGGCTAACGTTGGAGGTTTGGAAGATGGGCAAGGAGGAGGACGGTCGAGTGGAAGATTTGATACCAAAGGCGGCGCGTGGGGAAGGAAGGCACCGCCCGGACAATGGGATCAGTTCGCCGCGAACAAACAACTGTTCGGGGTGGAAACCAAATTCGACGAGTCCGTGTACACGACACAAATCGACAAGTCCAAAATCCGCATCTCCGAACAAGAAGCCGCACGAATCGCGAGAGAAATTGAAGGTAAAGTGTCTTCGAATCCGCACGTCGCGGAGGAGAGAAACCAAAAACTCATCTCGGACTTTGACGACGACGAAGAGGCGAAGTATTCCTCCGTGTCCAGAGCGCCGGGTAGTGAAGGCTTCAAAGCAGCCCCACCACCGTCGAAGCCGGCGTGGGGATCAACAGCTGGTAAAGTTCCTGCTAGTGTGGCATCCATGGCGGACGCGAAGAAGACGGCGACGGAATCTACGGCAGCAGTAGCAGCTCAACAAGCTCCCGCCGCTCCGGCGGCGGAAGCGAAAAAAGCGGCGACTGGTTCGAAATTATCCGCAAACGCGCCTGCATTTTCTTTGTCGGCAAAAGCTTCTGCGTTCGTCCCGACAAAGAAGCCCGCTGCAGCCGTTGCTGCACCGCCAATGCAAGCGCAGGACGCCATTAGCGCCGCGCAACGAGCGGCGATTATGAACTACCAGGCGCAAATGGCGCAGATGAACATGATGATGGGGTATGGCATGGGCCCTGGTGCTCCGTACCAGAACCCGATGATGCAATACGCACCACAAATGCACAGAGGCGGGCAATTCGGAGGAATGCCACACATGGGTGGTGGAGGATACCAAAGAGGAGGTTTCCAACAACATCAACATCAACAACACTATCAACAGAGGCAAAATTTTCAACCGCCGCAGCAACAACAACAACAACAACAACAACAACAAATGAAACAAACGCCTCCTCCAGCAGCAGCAGCAGCGGCAGCAGCTGAGCAACAAGCTCCTTCCTCCGATTAGCGGACTTTTTTGGGAGCGTTATGCGAAAGAGAGAGAGAGAGAGAGAGAGAGAGATCAGAGTTGAGGTCATGAGGTCTTGAGGTGTAATAAAAAGAAGAAGAAGATTTTTCCTCGTCATAAAATTTGGCATGCGGTGCAGCGCCTTTAGGAAGGCGCTCGCTCCGTCCTCGCCGTATTCCGTTTTCGCTCGAACGCATTGCCGACGAATACTCTCCTCTTTACGTTCTCTTCCTTCTTTTTCTTTTTCTTCTTCTTCTTCACAAGAAGAAACAACTGTTCCTAGAGTGACTTTGAATCGAGTTCCAAAAGAAGAGACCGAACGAATCGCAGAGATATTGGAAGAACTTGGCTACACAGACTTTGCGCAAGTGAATGACGACGCGCTCAAAGGTACCGATGACGAAGAAGAGATTTTCTACTCCAGAGATTCGAAAGGGAACGATTGGATCCACAAAAAATGGTCGTTTAATAACGTACAGTTGTATTTTAGCAAAGAAGTTCTGGTGAGAGACGTGAGAAAAGCAGTTAAACAACTCGAAACCTATTTAGGACCGCTGAACGCTGTTTACGACAATGTTGACGCGAACAATTGGCAGAGTGTGATATTGGACTCCTACAAAGACATCGTCGTAGACGACGAATTTATCATACGATGCATGAAGTCTAGCGATGAAAATCAGAAACAGAAGAACAAAACATACAAAACGGAAATAGTACTGACGCCAGGCGTGGCCTTTGGCACAGGGGATCACCCGACGACGCTTTTGTGTTTGCAGTTTCTGAAAAGACACATCAAAGCAAGCGATGAGGTCGTTGATTTTGGTTGTGGAACGGGAATTCTCGCGATTGGTGCTCTTAAGTTAGGTGCCGCGAAAGCGTATGGAGTAGACATTGATGCTATAGCGGTTGAATCGGCCAAGTCCAACGCGCTCATCAACGGCGTCCAAGACAGATTCAAAGCTGTGCTCGGCGACGGGATGGAACCTGACGCCGAGGAACCAAAAGACGTGGACGTACTCGTAGCAAATATTCTGATAACGCCAAATCTAGAACTGTCGTCCAAGTTTGTTAAAATGACTCGAAAAGGAGGGAAAATAGGATTGTCTGGTATATTAGCCGGAAAACAAGCGGAGGAAGTAATTGAAAAATATTCTTCGGAAGGCTGCGCAGAGTTTGAAGTTTACGAGAAGGATGAATGGGTATGCATAGAATGCACCGTGCTGTGATGATCTAGAAGTCAATTAAATTATTTCTCAGTGCTATTTCGCAAAATGTAATTCTACTTATAGTTTATAGCCTTGTGTTGTGTTTTTATTTACCCCCGCAAACTTCTTCGCCTTCTTCGTCGCTCTCGTAGCTCTCAACGAGCGCATCCGTCGGACGATGGTCTTTCTGAATCGAGTAAGTGCCGCCTAACGCTCGCTGGGTCGAATTTGAAATTAATACAGCTTGCACTTCGTCGCTGTCTAGCGACATCCGAGGTCTGCGATTACCTCCACCTCCACCGACCGAACCTATTAACAGAGATCCTTGTATCCCGCCATCTTGCGAACGCAAAGGTTGTTCGTGCGTTGTCGTTTGTTGCGTTGGAAGGTGCGTTTTATTTAGTTGTGCGGTCGTATCCCCGACTTCTGTCGTTGCACCTGCTGTTCCGTTCGGATTACTCTTCTTCTCGACGTCTGCGTTTAACAACGTTTGACCGTGATCTCTATCGTAGCCTTCTGTAATTTTTTCTCGCACGATGCCTCCGAACGCGGCACCGGGTTCCGTATCCATCGTATTCCTACCGCCTTCGGATTCGCCTTCTACTTCAGCTTGCCAAGTTGTCGTTCGCACTGTCGTCGCGTTCATTCCAACGGGTGCCTCGTTACCTGCGGCATCATTCGCCGCAAACGCGTTTCGCACCACCGCAGCATTTTGGATGCCGTAATCAAACTCATGCTGTTGCTGTTTTCCGCGCATGGGCAATAATTGCTCGGAACGCGTTTCAATTTCTTTCCGTAAAAGTTCAAAATCAGCTTTCGTATCCGCTTGTTCCTCGATTTTTAAAGCCTCGTCGCAATCTGCGAGCGCGTTTTGGAAATCGCCTTCGGCTAAGCGAGCCTGCGCTCGCGCTTTTAGAGCCGAAGTATTATTTTTCGAGTTGTTTAACGCCCTCGAGGCTAAGTCACCCGCTCTTGAAGGATCTCCACGCTTCAAAGCACACACGGAAGCTTCAATCAAACACGCAACGGTAAGTTCACTCTTTGAAACGAGTTGCAGATCTGGATTACTTCCTTTCGCGTCTGTTATTTGTTTCTCTACGTTCTCATCAACCGGGTTCGAGGCGAAGAGAGACTCGTGCTCGATAAAACGCAACGCCATACCGTATGTTCTCTCGGCGTTATCAAATCGCCCTTCGTTTTGATACGCATCAGCGGTGAGTTTCAGACTTCTTGCCGCTGGAATCAACTCTGCCGAGGGAATATCCCATGGTTCTTTGTATTCGTACTCACTCGTCGGAGGGAGCGGAGCGGTTTCGTTTACAACCGCCGCAGCTTCCTCGGAGGTGTCCATTCCATCTTCGTTATTATTATTATTCGTGCTACCAACATGACGTTGCCGTCTTTGTTGTCTTACTGCTTTCTTCTCTTTAGATTCTACTTCAGGTCTACCGTCGGTGTTTGCATCTTCCGTTCCATTCAAGCTTCCCGCTTTAGGAGCGCCGCCTCCTTCTACTTCTTCGGAGTGCAAACTACCGCTACTTCTCGTTGTTCTCGCTTTGTTCTTCTTATTGTTATTATCATTTGCTTTGTCCTCGTTGTCTCCATCGCCGTCCTTGTCGTTATCTTCGTCGTCGTCTGTGTTCTCATCGTTCGTATTACCTCGGGTACCGTTGGAATCTGCCGCCGATATGGACGGTTTAGCTCTGTTGTTTTGCGTATTTTTGCCTCCTCCTTTCTCCGCGTTCTGCTGGTTTTGTTGTTGTTGTTGTTGTTGTTGATTTATCGTTGACGAGGAATCTGTTGCTCTTTGCGCAAACCTCCGCGTGGTATATACGGAGTTCTGCATCGATGCTCCCGGGGCGGCGACGTACTCATTATCATTACCACCACCACCAGTACCATCGACGAATGGATTCGACATCGCCGCGTGCATCGGTCTCGATGGGGGAATTATTGGATGAATCTCTTTTGCGTCGTTGTCGGTTGAAAGGGTGGTGTCGGCTCCTCCTCCTTTTCCGTTGTCGTTGTTGTTGTTGTTGTTCATGGAGAGCGGCGGTGAGAGCGATCCACCGCCTGACCCTTCCAAGTCCATTTCTATTCTAAATCTGTGTCTCTCTTTTACGTGTTTGTGTGTGTGTATTTGCGCGTGTCCCTGCCTTCCTTCTACTCGTAAAAGAAAGTGTGGGGTCGGTTGTTCAATCACTCAGAAAGAAAGGAGCTCTTCTCTTTTCCAAGAAAGACCAAACTGAGCGAAAAAGAATGCATGAATCCTTTCGCGCGCAAAAGAAAAAAAATCGGAAGACGAGTTGTTCGCCAGAAAGCGACGCGAATATATGGCGAATAACTGGGCTGACGATACCGAAGAGTTACCACCGTTGGGAACTTTGAGTAAAGATGAATCGACAAAAACAACGAGCACTCCTGCAGCGAGTGCAGGAAAAACGTCTTCGTACGTTCCACCGCACTTGAGAAATCGGCAAGGCGGAGGGAACACTGAAAGAGGAGGAGACCGACGAGATTATGGCGGTGGTGGCGGCAGACGAGATTATCGAGGTAGGTTCTTTTCAGAGAAATAAATCGTGATTTTTTTCGTTCGAAACGAATAAAGCGCATAGTTTTGCGTGGAATTCGCGCATCGCAATGGATGCATAACGATCGCGAGAGTCCGCCGTTTGAGCGCGCGCAGTTGTTGAAAAAATTTAAATCAATCGACACAACGTGTGCTCGTGACGGCGCTTCAACTTTTTTAATACCACCGCAGAATGTGAAAGAAAGAATGAAAGAAAGAGAGGCATTTTATTGCTCCGCAACGTTCGCGGGAGAAACGTTCCCACGCTATCGCATTCGCTCTTCTCTCTGCGAGCTCGATCGATCGATCGATCGATCAAATACAATGCTAAACGATATCAAAATTTTATTGATTTATTGATTTCTTCCTTCATAAAAACAGATGACAGAGGTGGCGGTTCATTTCGCGGCGCAGGATGGGGTGGTTCATCCCGGGGAAATAGAGAGGATTTAGATTACTCGAACTCGTCGTTTGGGAGACGAGACGATGACAGAAGAAGAGATGATGGTGGAAGACGAGGCGGATGGGATACCGGGAGGTCGTCTCGCTTTCGCGAATCTGATCCATTCGCTCAAATGGAAGCTGAGGACAAAGCCAGAGCGGAAGGTGCGGATGCAGAAACAGAGATGTTCCAAACTGAGAACCACGGTTTAAATTTTGATGCGTATGAAGACATTCCAGTGGAAGTGTCTGGTAACGACCCGCCGAAACCGATCGAATTCTTCAAGGACGTGGACTTTGGGAAAGAAATCAACGCCAATATCGAAAGATGTAAATTCAAAAAGCCGACTCCGGTGCAGCGTTACGCAATTCCGATATCTCTCGCCGGTCGGGATTTAATGGCATGCGCGCAGACTGGTTCCGGTAAGACGGCGGCGTTTTGCTTTCCAATCATTTGCGGCATTCTCAATCGCGGCCTCTTGACTGGAGGCGGCGGACAGAGAGGCAGAAAAACGTTGCCATTAGCGCTCGTGTTATCACCAACGCGCGAGTTGGCTATTCAAATTCACGAAGAAGCGAGAAAGTTTGCGTACAAGACGGGATGCAGAGCGGTGGTTGTCTATGGTGGCGCTCCAGCTGCCGAACAGTTTCGAGAAATGGAGCGCGGATGCGACATTCTCATCGCGACACCAGGGAGATTGATTGATTTAATCGACCGAGCCAAAGTCGGATTGGCCAAGTGCGAATACTTGGCATTAGATGAGGCGGACAGGATGTTGGATATGGGTTTTGAACCGCAAATTCGACAGTTGGTGGAGCAAAGAGACATGCCTCGCACGGGCGAGCGTCAAACGATGCTCTTCTCTGCGACGTTTCCAAAGGAGATTCAAAGAATGGCATCTGATTTCTTACACGATTACGTTTTCTTAACCGTTGGTCGCGTTGGTTCTTCTACCGAACTCATCAATCAAACGGTCTGCTATGTCCCATCGTATTACGACAAGACTCAAATGCTTTTGGATTTGACGGAAGCTGTCCCGGGTTTGACGCTTGTGTTTGTTGAAACGAAGAGAGGCGCCGATCAATTGGAGGACTTTTTGTGCGAGCAAGGTAAACCGGCGACATCCATTCACGGTGACCGCACGCAACAAGAGAGAGAAGCTGCGTTGAAGTCGTTCAGAGCCGGGAGAACTCCAATCTTGGTTGCCACGGATGTCGCGGCGAGAGGCTTGGACATTCCTCACGTCACGCACGTCGTGAACTTTGATTTACCGACAGATATCGACGATTACGTCCACAGAATTGGTAGAACTGGACGCGCTGGTAAGAAAGGTCAAGCGACTGCTTTGTTTGGGGATAAGGATGCAGGCATTGCCAGAGCTCTCATGGACGTCATGTCCGAAGCTGGACAAGAAGTTCCATCCTTTCTCGGCGGTTTTGCGTCCAGATCTTCCTATGGCGGTCGATCTAAAGGTCGCTCGGGTGGTGGTAGCAAATATGGGGGGAGAGATTATCGTAACCATGGCGGCGGAGGCGGCGGTGGAGGCGGCTACGGTGGAGGCGGCTACGGTGGAGGCGGCTACGGTGGAGGCGGCGGGGGCGGACATGGAAGCCGTACGAGTTGGGATTAGAAAAATGAAAGAGACAAAGAGTCAATTAGCAGTGTTATTAGTTTTTTTTGTGTGCGTTGTGAATTTAAATATTATACAAGAGAAATATACTACATTGTATACCTCTTCCGCAAATGCTGAAGTTATTTATCGCTGTTGTTGTTGTTGTTGTTGTTGTTTTCGAGCGTCGTTTGCGTCGTCGGTATGGTGAACACCGATTCTTCTTCCTGTCTCAATTCAAAAGTTGTTGTTTTTGTTGTTCTATTCTTGTTGCTATTCTTCTTCTTCCTCTTCCTCTCGGCTACCCAGCCTTTCAGTGGACTGGAGTCATCGGTTATGGATAAACCAAACGTCCCGGCTACCACACCACCGATAAAAAACGGCAAGTTCTCCGATATGACCTCGAATATGTCTTCTTTCTCGTTGTTGTTGTTGTTGTTGTTGTTGTTGATGTTTGCAGACGAGGATGACGACGACGACGACGACGACGCGATTCTCTTTGAAATCGAACTCCGTCTCGCAGCTGTCGTCGCTGAGCGATGCAATCTTCTTTCTTCTCCTCCTATTCCTCTTTCTCCTCCTCTAAAAGACGTCGACGTTGATGACGCGAGGATGGCAGAGATGACCACCATATCGCGGTTTGTATTTGCGTGAAGAGAAATAGTTTTGAACGAGGAAAGGTGTGAAACGAGGAAAGAGGGAGTTGATTTTTTGATTTTGCAAAAAAAAAAAAAATCCGAACGGAAGATTGGGAGTGTCCTCTGGCATCTGTCCTCCAAAAACAACAAAAAAGGAATATTTCAGAGAACATTTTCGCGCCTCAGAGTTTAAACACGCGCTCTTCTCGAAGTGTTCTTATTACCATACAACGACGAGTAGTATCGCGCGGCGCGCGTGATTGACGAACGAACGAACGAGAAGATGAAGTTTGGTCATCAACTCGAATCAGTGGTGAACAACACCGCGGAGGATATTCGAGATAAATTTCTTCAATACAAAGCTTTGAAGAAGACGCTCAAATCGATTCCGAGTGGAAACGACAGTCCTGAAGTCGAGAAAGATTTTATTCGATTGTTACAACAGGAAGTCATGAAATTCAACGAGTTCTTCATTAACAAAGAGGAAGAGTTGGTGATGAAAGAGAGCAGATTGAACGTGATGTTTAGCGAAATCGTCGGCGAGGATAAACTGTTTATTTTTGAGAACGCGAACAAAATCGTCGGCAACCCTTCCAACGACGACGAGGGTGAGAATGAAAAGAATATTTCTCATACGAACGACAACAGCAGGGCGTCGTCGACGCAAGTATCGTCTTCACAATATGAGCAGCAGCAACATCAACAAGAACAACAACATCAACAGATGATGGCAAATGCTACGACTGTGGAGCCAAATAACTTAGAGATCGAAGCGGAATTGTGCGTGCAGTTGGCAAACTTCCACGGCGAGTTGGTCCTCATGGAACACTGGACGAATATCAACTTCACCGCTTTGGTGAAAATTCTGAAAAAGCACGATAAACTCTCTCGAGTCGCCTTGCGTTCGCCGATATTAGTCTCCGTCTCGAAACAACCGTTTTATGACACCGCCGTGCTGTCTAAAATGATCGCTCGCGCGCAAGCGAGAGTGGAATGTTTAATGAATAGAATTTCAAACACCGCGGGAGGCGAAGAGGTGAAGGAGCACATTTTAACCAACATACCGACGACGGCGGATTTAGCTAAGCAAACCATGGGTGCGAGGCGCACGATTCGATTATCATCCGACGAAGATTTACTTGAGGAGTTTTCAAACGCGGATAAGGAGAGTTTAGAGACGACGTACGGAAGGACATTAGCGGCTTTGACCACTTGGAACTCGCTTAAAAATAGCGAATCCTCGCAAAATCCGTTCGGCGACGTTCCTAAAATTAAAGCCTTGCAGAGGAAACCGGAGGAGGAGGTGAAAGATGTCGAAATGACAGATGATTAATCGATGTTGTCATCGTCGCGTAGAAGTGTACCGCTATTATAGTTTGTTTGTTGTTGTTGTTGTTGTTGTTGTTGTTGTCTAGTAGCTCTTGTATATAATTATCGAAGAAAAAAGAAAGTCTCTTCGGATTCGCGAAAACGCATAAATACACAGTCACAGTAGCACGCGAAAAGAAATCTTTTTCTTTTTCGTTCGCGTCATACTTCCGTCACACTCACAACCACAAAATACAACACACGCGCACGACCTTTCGATCGAATCCAATCCATTCCATTCCATTAAATGGCGCCACCGGCTGGTTTTGATTATTCCAAGTGGGATAAGCTCGAGTTGAGCGACGACGAAGACTTACACCCGGGCGCGCAATTTATCGAAGCGAACACTCTTCGAAGAATCAAGAGAGAAAGTCAACAGAATAAAGCGTCTGATATTGACGCGAAAATCGAAGAATACGAGAAATCTATCAAAGAAACGAAGAAGAGGATTAAAACACTGGAGATTGACATCGTCGAAGATAGATGCGCGGGCGACGAGGACGCGTTGAAAAGCGTGAGAGACGAATTGGAAAATCTGGAAACGACGCTTCGAGAAACCCAGGAAAAGCTTGAAGCTGAAAAGAAGAAACGAACGTTTAGCGCAGAAGAATTGTGTAAAGTCACTACTTCAAAAACACTCGTCGGCAAGGATTGCATGCCAACGGAAGTTTCGGAAAATGTTCAGGCGCAGAAAATGACGTACGAGGCGTATTGCGAAAAATACGAGAAAGAGCTGGATACGCTCGCGGAAGGCGGAGACATAGAGACGAAAAGTCAAAATAAGAATCCATATGCCCGCATAGAGGCGTATCTCTCGAAACATACGTACTTGGTGTGCGAACACGCGCTCGGATATCTCTTGCTCAAAGCTCTGTATGAAGAAATGGACGGCGTTGTTGGTCGAGACAAGGTACTTAGTACGGCCAAAGCCGGTTTCGCGCTGAAATCTATTTCCGATTTTGCGACGGCGAATAAAAGAACTATGTTGGACCAATACAAACCGTTTTTCGTGCGTTTACTGGAAAACGACGAAAAAGTTCTGCACGAATACGAGCTCGCCGAGATGGATTACGTCGAAAAGCTCATCGAACGCGCGGAAAAGAAAAAAATGGAAGAAGAAGCAGAAGCGAAAAAAGTGGAAGGGACCACCCAAACAGGAGTAGAAGAAATAGAAAATCCGCCGTTAGGACCAGGAGGCCTCAATCCGATTGAAGTTTTCGAGAGCTTGCCGGAAGAAATGCAAACAGCTTTTGAGTCCGGTGACGTTGAAGCGCTTCGTGAATACGTCAACGGCCTTTCTATGAAGGATGCCAAGTTTTACATGCGAAGAATGGTTGACAGTGGTTTGTGGGTTCCTCAAGAAGGCGAACATCCAGGGACCGCGTTGGTTGACTCGGGTGATGATGAAGAAGAAAAAGAAAAAGTCAGAGACGATGATGATGAAACGAAAGCAACCTAGGAAGCATTAGAGAGTAAATAGCTACATACTACAATCAGCAATAACAATACTACTAAAGTACAATCAATAAGATTAAAGCAAGCAGAGAGTTTCGTCATCATCAATTTTACCATCACCTTTGTCCTTTGGCGGCCATCCTCGCGTTTAGCATTCGGGCTTGCTCTCTCGCCTTATCTATCAGCTCCTGTGCATCTGGACCTCCAAAACTTTCCTCATTTTGCTGGACGAAACTTATATTTGTTCTATTTCTAATTCTATCTTCCGCCTCGGCTCTTTGCCTCGCTGCTATTTTCTCGTACGAGTCTTCTTCCTCTTCTTGCTTTTTTTGTTCTCGTCGTCCTGGGAGTTCACTTCCATCTTGCTCCACACCAAAGTGTTCAACGACAGATTGAAGAAAGTTAGGGTTGCGGAAACCTTTCGGTTCTCTCAGTTGACTGTTTATATTCAGTCGAGTCGTTCTTTTCGCCTCTAAATACTTCTCCACGCGCGCTTGTATCTCCGTATTTATTTCTTCGTTTTTCTTCTTCTTTTCGTGAAAATTCCTTCTTCTGCTACTTTCGAACGTGGAAGGAACGCTGAGTGGACGTTGACGTTGTCGTCGTCGCTGCTCCCTACCAATATCGTCTTCTTCTTCTTCTTCTTCTTTTTCTCTGTGAGTCTTCTTCTCTTTATCATCCTTCTTATCTTTGTCTGATTCGCTCTCCTCGTCCTCGCTTCCATAGCCTTGAACGAGGGAGGAAATCATCTGCTTTCTCGAAATTTTTATGGAGCTTTTGATTTTAAGAAGAAGGAGAAAGAAGAAGAAGAAGAAAAAGCGTCATTTACGTACTCACAAGTCACACTTTCAATAGAAGAAGAAGAAGAAGAATACACAACGTGCACTAATAATAATAAAAATGAGAGGAGATAAAAGAAGAAGAAAACGAAGAAGGGAATAACAGCATGTCTGCAGAACGTCATTCGCATCCGCGGCACGATGAGATCTCTTTCGACTCGGAAATGCAATCTTTCTGGCACAGGTTTGAGCAAATACACCATCAACGTCGTGAAGGCACAAAATTAAATCTTCAAAAAAGCGACGACGAGAATGCGCGTGCGCACGGGTCGGAGGAACTCGAACGCGTGTTGGATAAAGTGCACGCGTCCGAGGAAGAGAATAGACGTTTAAGACGGGAAGTTGACGAGCTCAGTATCAAGTTACAACGACGAAAAGTAAACAAAAGGCTTTCATCCATCAAAAATCAAAAACAGCACGAAAAAGGAGAAGAGGACGAGGAAGATTTTTTCAATTACGATTCGCTTCCGCTCTATTCTGAATACGTCAAAAAGCGACAACGTCAGCGAACAGAAGGGTGAAAACAATAAATGCGAGTGCTGCTATCACTCAAGAGCGCTTGGTTATTATCACAATCACTAAAGGATTTACTATCACTTGTAAAAAAACTATTTGTACCATCATCATTGAACGCGAATCGGATCGCTTTCGTGCCTGGAATAGCTTCGGAAACGCAACTTTACCAATCGCGTTCCCAAAGGTATTCTTGAATCTGAGTACAGATACTTTTGCACGATATCAATGTCGTCCTCGTCTAAGTATTCGACGGCTTCGGCGGTGTTTTCGTCGGCGTTGGCATCTTTCTTCACGTATTCATCGTTATTATTATTCATCTTCAGAAACCGAGGCGAAACCGCTTTCAACACCGTCTCGAGAAGAGGCACAAAAAAGTTTGCAATCGATTCCGTTTCGGACAAAAGTTTCGTTCGATAGATTTGCATGTTCAATCTCTTGACTTTTCGAACGTCACCAGGTTTGATGTAACTGTGCGCGACAAAGTCTGGTAAAATCCGAACACCTACGGGCGTGCCTTCCCAGAAGGAGAGCTCGTCGTCTTCTTCTAAAAGTTCGTCGGCGATTTGTTTACCAAACAACGATTGCTCCAGCGATCCGATCAGCGTGTTCGTTACGCTGTTCTTAGATGACGAAGATTTTGAGTCGACAACGGGACCATTACCCCTGAAATCTTTGTTTCCATACGACGGCGGTGGCTTTGGCTTTGCGTTTGCTATTTTTTTCAACTTTCGACCATTTTTATACACCCACTTTTGGTTCGATCCACTCCCCGAATGCCGATCGAGAACTTCTCCACCGTTTATTAAAAGACGCGCTTTAAATACTTCTTCACGATCTTTAGCTTGTAAACGAGATTCCTCTGCGAAATCAGCTGCTTCAACCGTTAGGTGCATGTTCATCAAGGCGGCCCGCTCGGCGTTTGCTTTGCTCGGAACTCGCACGCTATCCGCACCACTAAAGACGACGTAATCCTTCTTTACGCCAAACTGCGCTCCATTTGCACCCCACTTGTCCGGATATACACGCTCAATGTGTAAGTAATTCAAGTTGAATTCTTGCATTCGCCGCATTTTTTCTCGAAATTTGAGTTCATCGCGCAAAATAATACCCTCCGGATTCTTTGACGCGTCTTCAACTTCAACAGAATCTACCGTCAACCCTTCTTCTTGCCCGGCGAATTCAATGAAAACGACTAAACCGGCACCGGCGCTTAGTTTAGTTACCGTGCCTTCGTTCTTTCTTACCTCTCGAAAAAACGCGTTCATTTCTGCCTCCGTTCTTTTCCGCCCGCCTTCTTCGACTCGCATTCGTGAACTCGTCCGATCGAGTTTCGCGTAAATCCAATTACTCAAGCTCGCATCGTGCGTGACTACGTAGTAATTGAAATTTGTTTCGTACACGACGTAACCGGGTTCACCTTTTAACTGCGAGAATTTGACGGAACTTTTTGAGGTGTCGAGCAACCGCTGTTTCATGGACCGGTCGACGATTCCATTTGGATTCTTGTTTACTTTTTCACTAATTTTTCTAGGTGACGACGAATTCGACGACAGGTACTTCAAAGCGCCCTCATCTCTGACAAACTGCGCAAATTCTCTCGCGTTATGTACGTCTCGAACTATCTTTTCGTTGTTCCTTCTTCGTGTTCTTCCTTCATCGTCGTCGTCGTCGTAATACTCGTCGTCATCGTCGTCGCCGAAAAGATTGTGACCGATTGATTCCAACGCGTCCACAACTCTCGTGAACATGGTAGGTTTTTCTCGCTGCATGTGTTTCTTATCTTTCCACTTTTCAAAATCTTCTTCGCCGTGTCCTTCATTGGTCTCGGTTTTTAGTTCGTAATTCATCGGGTGATGTTTGTTTTCTCTATCGTAAATACTCCTAAGCGCGAGTCTTCGTCGCTCTAACTCCCGCGCTTCCCACGCAACCTCCTTCGCGCGTTGATCACGCATCCGCGCGGCAGACATCCAAGCCTCGCCTTTCATCGGTCCAGTGTTCACGTCCCCTTTCCATGTCCATGCGAAAGGGAAGTGAACCGGACACCTCTGGGCGTACTGTTTCCTCCCGCCTTCGCCTTCCCACTTTCCGCGCGCATCTGGATTGATGGTGACGTATTGACTCGCCTCGTCGCATTGGCACACCATGTGCGAAGCGACGCCGTTCTGCGAGGGCAAGGTTCCTTGTATATCTTCCAAATTTTGCGGCGGAGAGAAGTACAACTGTTTATGTTTCGTCGCTGTGGTTGTTATTTTTTGTTGGTGCTGGTGCTGGTGCTGGTGTTCATCTCGTCGTCGTCCTCCCGCGTTGTTCTGCACGACGTTTTCGTTTTCTGAAAACTGCGCGAAAGCGCTCGGTGGGAATTTTGGATTGGACGCTTTCGTGGCGACGACGAACGTTTCGTCTTCAGTTGAGAACCAATCGTTATTATCGCTATATTTCTTGTTGTCTTTTCTCCGGTTGTGTTCGGCAAGGAAATATTGTTCACCTAAATACGCTTGCGCTTTCAACCGCTCTCGCATCTGTTTCTCTCGTTGGTCCCGTCTGCCTTCTTCTTCTTTTCTCGTCATCGTCGTCGTCGTCGTCGTCGTCGTCGCGGGAGTACCATTATCATCGGTGCTCGTGGTGGCGAGATTCTCCTCGTCCAAGTTTACCATTTTCTTCGTGTTCCTGCGTGTGTTCAAATAATAAAACACAACGCGCGCGGTGGCGCGAGTGCGGGCAAATTTCTCTTCTTGAACTCTCCACTGGTGTTATTTTGCAAGCAAAAGCAAGAGAAAATATGTAACACCCTTTCTCTCTGATATCAAAAAAAAAACGCAATCATCTTTCTTTACTTTTAAATCAGGACGCCACGCTTTTGCGTTTGATAGAACTTTCCGAGAAAGAACAGACGAAGAACGTCGCACTGATCGCCAAGTGAAAGAGTCGCGTCTATTATTTTATCATCACAGTAAAAGAAGACAAATTGAAATCAGAAGAGAGGACGGAGGCAAAAGAGAGAGTAAAATGAGGTACAGCCAAACGCACTCGCCGGAATCGCAATCTTTGATACTCAACAACAAGTACACGAGCTGGAGCGCTTACTTCGGCGTGGATGCGTTTTTAAACGCGGTGTGGCACAATGTTTTTAGCATGAGCGTTTTAGCTTCGTTGCTTTTCCTTTCCGTGACGATCGGAGCGATGTCTTTACCTCCACCAACACATTTCTACACGAAACACACCGGGGCAGCTGAAAACTCGTCTTCATCGTCGTCGACGTCGTCGACGTCGACGACGAACAAACTTCTCACGACGTTCTTCTCTCTGAGACGAACCAATGTTGGCGGTAACAAGAAAGGCAATAAGATTAAGAATTACGTCGTGAACAACAAGGATGATAACAAAAACAAAAACAAACAGGCAGAAGGAAAACTTGGTGGGAACAGTTATCACATACCGAGTTCCTTATCGTATAAAGATATTTTGGATTCGCGAACGATGCTTCTTCCAGAACAACCGCGAATGCCAATGCACATACTAAGCTGGACGCCGCATTACGAGTTCACCATGTGGACTCTCAAACAAGTCGACGAGGAGTTGAATGTGGACGACAGATCATCGGGCGCGGTTGACTTTTTATACGCCGTCGCTTCGACTGAGTTTGCCGATAGATTCGACGCGTCGAATGCTGAGAACCAACCGTTCCATATGGGTTGGGCGACGCAAGACTACCCACAGAACCCGTGCGCTGGGTCGAGTAGCGGATGTGGCTCTATGCCGGCGCCAATATTCACCTTTGGAACGATACCGAAGGACCCAACAAAGATAGCTGGATTATTACAAGCGCCGACGTTGCCGCTCGCCCCGTGCATCGCGCACGCATATAACCCAGATAAATACGCTCAGTGCGACTGGTTTTCGTCACCATCGCAATGCTCGGAAGATAGAATGTACATCGAAACGTACGATAGCAACGCGGCAAGAATAGATAAGTACAACTCGCTCATTCCAAAATTGGTTTGGAGAGGATCAGATTGGCGATATCTTTCAGAGTACGAAAGTGTCGGAACTGGGAGTGGATTTGAGTTTTTGCACCAACTTGGGCTGTGCCACGCGAGTCGGTCTACAATCATAGATGCCGTGTTGCACTCGTCGCCGGCGAGCACGGTGGAAAAGCGAGTTCCACCGCGATTGTACGCCGCCGTACTCGGGTCGTTGAATCCGGAGAGTTTCGACATAAAGTTTACGGACAGAAACGAACACGCGCCGCAATCTTCCTGCATCGACGATAAATTCAATCTTTTCACCTCTGACGAGATGGACGCTTGCGATTACTCAAATTACAAGTATCTCGCGGACTTTGGAGGTGGAGGCGGTACTTCGTGGAAATCTACCCTTTGGTTTCTTGGCATGCCTGGCGTTCTGTTTCATCACGAAACGCCGATGCGAGATTCGTTCTACGACGACATTCAGCCGTGGGTGCATTATATTCCTCTCGACGAGGATCTTTCAAACTTAGAAGAACGGGTGAACTGGGCCAAGGAAAATCCGGACGAATGCGCGTCTATTTCCAAACGCGCGACGCAGTTTGCGAAGAAAATGATGAGCACGGATGGCTTAATAGAACACACGAAGAAGACGTTCGTGGAACCGTTTGGGAAATATATCGACGCATACGAAATACTTGCCTCCGACCAGAAGGTTTCTACGGCAGACTTAAGTACAAAGTATTCTAGTGGTGGTTTAGAGACGGTGAAGTATGCGCCTAGTGAACCGGCATATTTAGGCAACGCGGAACGAGGAGAGTGAGTAAGAGAAGCAGAGGAATAAAAACGTACAGCAATTTTAAAAAAAAAAACATCTGAATATAATTATTACACGCGCTGGCCGGCACGCCTGGAATTTACTACAACGATCACTATTGGACTATTTCAAAATTGCTTTTGCTATCGGTGCTAATCCGCGCTTCAGATCTCCATCGAGAAACGGATCTGTGCGATCATCCTCGAGGAATCGAAACGCGTTTCTAAATTCATCCACGTTTGCATCGATGGGAGCATCCCAATGCGCCGGAACGATGCTCTTTATAGATTCTCCCCAACGTTCGCTCACGCGATCGACCCAATTACGAACTGCTCTTGGGTTTTGCGCATACAGAAGCGTCCGAACGACCGGAGGTACGAGTAAACGATTCGATATGGACTCAAAATTCGTTTCCCATCCGTCGGTCCAAACGACTTCACTCGGCGACACCAATTCTTCGTGTTCTGGAAAGAAGAAAGATACGAGCAGCGCTGTTTTCTTCCAACCCGCGAGAACGTTTTCCGGCGTATCATCCGGTTGAGGATCTTTCGTCGATCGTTTCGAGACGAGGAGAAGTTTTTCTTTCGAAGATAAGACCGGTGGCGTCAAGGGAATCTTCGCGAGCGCGTCGGTGACAATCAACATGCCAGTTTTGACATCAAAAAATGCGCACTCCTTTATTTGAATATTTTTATTCGCGACGTTAAACGCACCAACATCGAGAGTCTCGTAGTTGATTTCGTCTTTCCACGCTGGCTGTTTCGTTGCCATTCGCGCTTCATCGTTGGATTCCGAGAGAACAAACATGTTTGATTCTGTGCCGTAGACGTACGCGTTGGGGATGTTCTCGACTGGGAACGAAAACTGGCCAGGAGCGACCCATATTTCAGCCTCGGGCCACCTTTCGTGAGCATCTCGGGCAAATATTTTGTGTTCTAAAGCATATGTCGGTACTACTATCGAAGCTACGCGAGCTGAAGAAGATGAAGAAGCGGACGATGATGATGGTGCATATTCACCTCCATCCGCGGCGCAAGATTCGACGAGTTGGAAAAATTCCTCAGTCGGCGCGAGCGGATTGTGCACCCACAAGTCGCCGGAAGATAAGCGAACGACAACGCACCGCAAAGGCGTTTCTAGAGGTCCTAACTCAATTGTCTGTTCCAAGGCCCAGCATCTGTCTTCTACCAACGTCGTCTTTATCGTTTTCTTCGTTCCTTCACCGAGAAAAGGCTTGAAAAGCGTCGGAAACCTTTGCGTGAAAGTTTGTTGTTGTTGTTGTTGTTGTTGTTGTTGCTCTGCAAAAGCTGATATTTTATGTCCTGTTTGAAGAAACATGGCGTTGCTGTGAGCCAATAGCAGCGTCATCCACGACACGAAGTCTCTTCGCGACGAATTTTCGGCTTTGAGCACCTTCCTTCGCTCTCTTTGCCCTCTTCTGTTGTTGTTTTCAACTTTGTCCTCGTCTGTTTTCTTCTTCTTCTTCATCGTCTTCAACAGCATCGTCGTCGTCGTCGTCTTTTTGTTCTGTGATTTTAAAGAAGGAGAAAAAGATGATACGAAATCACGCGCAGTCCGGGAGCGGTCGCTCCCTGTGTTTAGGGAGGAGAAGGACGCGAGCGAGGGTATGGACGACATCTCTGTTAATACATTGGGTGTGGTGGTTGAGAAATAAGAAGAGAATTTGCCGCGAAAATCGAAAAATGCAAAAATCCATTACTTCCCTCTCAATTCCTCACTTTTGCTTCTCTCTCTCTCTCTCTCTCTCGGTCGCGCGCGCGCGAAGTCTTGTCAGTCCTTTAAAAAAGAACGAAGAGGAAGAGAAAGATGGCCGATTTTCAATTCCTACTCCCAGATCGCCTGAAGTCTCGATTAGACCATAATCAGCAGCATCAGAGAAAGTCAGAGTCGTTCGAGCACCGGTTAGCAAAAGCTCAATTGAAGCGACAGGTAAAGAGTTCTTGAATTCATTCTTCTTCTTCTTCTTCTTCTTCTTCTTCTTCTTGGATAAAACACTAACGCTGTGCATTCATCTCTCTCATTCGTCCAGGCTTTTCTTGAATGGACGGTGCAAAAAGCGTCGAGCATGTCCTCGCCTCCTCGGCGAAGGAAGAAGAATTCCAATTCTAAGAATTTTCCTTCGCCTCCAATTGATGGAGGACGTCCAACATCGATGACAAGACAACTCGTGGATGAGAACGATGAAAATTTTTCGTCCACGCGTTATTCGCAAAAACCGAAAAGACGTCTATTTTTTGACTCTAACGAATGGGAGGATGCACGTACCAACGTCGAGAAAGAAGAAAAAAACGCTAACATCGACAGCGAGGAGAGTGCTGCGCACAGAAATAGGTGTTTGGAGCAAAAACTCGCCCGCGCCAAGGCGTTACATTCGCTCAGCGTTCAAAGTAAGCGCGAAAAAGCAAACGCGTTCAATTGCCGTCACGAAGACGTAGTAAAAGCGCAAAAGAACTTCAACAAGGAGAAAATATTGCAGAAGTCTCAAATGTTAGAAGAGAAGCTACGCAGCGCGGCTATGAAACGATCCTACGTGCTCTTTCGCAAAGGAATTCGCGCCAAGTGCGGAGTGCAACAATCTCCAGAAAAAGCTTTAGAGCGCTTACAACACCTCCACCGAGTCGAACGCGTTCAGAGACTCTGGAGAGTTTATACAGAGAGTCGATCGTCTACAGAAGCTTTGGGTAAAAGCATATCCGAGAAGTTATCGTTTGATATCGCGCAGAAAAGTTCGAACTACGACGAGTTCGTATCGTTGCTGCAAGATGCGAAGGTGTTGGACGGAATGCGGCTCTGGTTGAAACGCTTAGATTCTCGATTAGACGCGCTCGGCGCGGAACAGAGCATTGCGACGCGATCACATCTTCGACTCCTGTTTCCTGCGACCAAGAAGATCGCGTGTCATCATCAATGCCGCAATCCTCGTATCGATTCTTGTGGCGATTTTGTTATCCCAAGATTTCCAACTCGTATCCTCATGTGCGCTTATATGGTGTGCGCTCACCCAGAAATGGTAACGGGAGAATACGCCACGGAGGATGATGAACCGTACGAAGTACGGGAGCTTCGAAGCGCGTCCGCGCGTTTGGTGAAAGCCATCGATGCAACTATTGAATTTTCCTCTGAGCAGATCAAAAATGGCTCGAAAAACGCGCTCATGTTTAACGAACTAGTTGTGCAGTTTGCGCAAATCTGGGACGAATACGTTCGGGCCTTCAGCATCTGGAAAACGAACGACGCGACTGCGTTAGAAGCAGAGTTAGTCCGCATCGCCGTAGCTATGGAGGCATCCATGCTGAGAAAATGCGGAGAAGTTTCGTCACAAGCAAATGCAGAAGAGCCAATCGATGATATTCGCGCCATCCGCGAGCAAACGTGCTCTGATAGAGAGCTTTTGAGAACGAAAGTGAGAGAACTTAGCGGTGACGTTGGAGTTTTAAGATTTGACGACGCCATACGCGCGACTCGTGAGAGCGTAAGAGCTGAAAGACTGGCTGCGTTGGACTCGCTGGAGGAAACCAAAGATTCTTCGCTCCATGAATCCGAAGGACACGCCTCCGAAAAGAAGTTTGAAGAACGGCGCAAACAGCGCTTTCAGCATTCGCAACAATTATTGCGAGAGAAAGAAGAGGCGAAGAAAAATCTAGCGCAAGGAAAAAACGAGCGCTTACAGCGCATGTCAATAATGGCAGAATTACTCGCAGACATCACGTGGCTACCATTTCAGTTAGAAGACACCGTATTGGACCACAGCGCGAAGGATACAACCACAACAACCGTGTCATCAGTTGCTGGACTCGAGCATCGGGTACACATCCACGCGAAAAACGCGTTCTGGGACTTGATTCGAGAAACATTAGATTCTCCGGCGCTCGATGCGTCCAGCGGAGGCAACATCGTGTCGGTGAACATTCGCGAGTTAGTCGCTCTCATTCACTCCCTCGTGCCGGAGTCCTGGAAGCGCAGCGATGTGACTACACAACGCGCGTTCGAATTGTTGAACGAACGAGAGCTTTCGCGAATAATTTTTGCGCAAAAGGATACAGCGCTCTTAAAATCACTTTTAAAGAGTACTCTGGACGCTTCGTTCGCGTTACTAGTCGCTCTCGGTAGCGATGCACGCGAACCGCATTCGAAAACAAAACGCGAATCTTTGTTGAGCGCGTTAGAAAACGCGTCGTATTCCGGGACGATAGTTCTTACGCTCCAATTTTTATGGGATATGGCCAACGAACTCAAAGAGGACATCTCCAGAGGGAAAACCATCGTCGCCGTTGAGAAACTGCGTCGTCTCTTGCGCGGGCCCGATAGCAATGCTGCCATATCTTGGATTCAAGATACGTTTAGTCAACTATACAACCTCGACGCGACTCCGTGTGATGAAGCCTTACCTAATACCAGGAAGTGGCTTTTCAAGAGTGCTTGCGAACTGGCGCCGTTGGTCGAATCCAGCGGTCTTGGTCGAGAAGTTTTGAAGAATCAACCGTCCGCGCCGAGCGCAAAGAACACTCATAACATTCCAGAGAGGATTTGCGCGGGATTGAAAGACACATCCGTCTATTCCAAGAAGGACCCGAGAGGAAGTCGCCCTGGAGAGGATGAAAGCGTTCCCGTAAACTGGACTGGCGTTCGAGCCAGTTCGTGCGAAGGTGTGGTTCGATTGATGTTTGTCGATCTAATTTGTCACCGAGATGAACACTCTGAGTTACCAGAAACGTTGCGTTTTGATGCGGCGCGAATCCATCGAGCGCAGGATTCATTCCAGCGCCTCCTGTTGTCGTGCGCTTGCCTCGCTTTGGTCGAACAGGTGCTCCCGGCGGGCGTCTCTGTCACGCCAGAGATGAAGCGTGATTTAAACAAACGCGTCTCCGCAATTCTGCGCGATGACGCGAGCAAACTCAAGGACGTCGCCACAGAAGTTGCTCGAACAGTTGGTTCTTCGCAAAGTACATCCACAATATCACTCGTCGAGCGTATGCTGCTGAAACTGATTGGCGAAGGCACCCGGGAAGAAAAGAACGCCCCGGTAAAATCATCTGATGATATTTCGAAGGCTTTGCTAAAAAACGTGCGGGAAGCGCTCGTTGCGAGAGTTCTCGGCGGTAAGAATGCACGTGAACCTATGATTTCTCGTTTGAACAACTGTCGATCGGGGATCGTTGCGGAAGAATTCGACGCTTTGGCTGTTCGTATCCACGCGCTCGCCCAGACGTCTTTCGTCATACACAAAAGCGCCGTGTACGACCCTCTTGTGCTCAAAGCGTACGAAACTTCGGAAGAACTGTAGCAGAAGTATATGGATATGTGCCCAGGTACGTACGGGTTATGCAGTGGTTTGTGTATGAATATAATTTTGAAATTTTAAGAGTAACATAATCGCGTTCATCTCTCCTCTTTCATCTTCTCATCAGGGTCCTGACAAACTTATGAAAGCTGTGATAGGAGTGATTTCTTTTCTCGAGTTTCGCGACACCTCATTTAACATTTCCACTCTGAGTAAGATGAAGTTATCGATACGCCCAAACTTAACATCCTCGCGCTCAGCCACGGGCGCTTTCTCCTCTTCTTCTTCTCAACCTTCCACGGGGAAACGGCTGAGAAGACCGACGGCGAAGGTCTCTCTTTCTTCTTCTTCGCGTCGGCACTTACTTAAGCCTTGGACCTCATCATCATCGTCGTCGTCGTCATCAAATATCCACACCGCGAGGCGGAGATTTTCAATCTGTGCCGCATATAATAATAATGATAACAACAAAAAGAAGAGTAGCGATTTCAGTAACTACGGAGAAGAAGATGACGATTTTGATGAACCAGTGCCTGGACCAGGAGGCCGTATCGAGTCAGATGCCATCCAAAGAAACGTCAGAGATTCGGTGATTAACGCCATAGACCAAAGTCAAAACCGGAGAGTCACGGCCGGAGACGTCGCGTCTTCCTCAGGCATTCAACTCTTCGATGCCACGCAAGCGTTAACTGCTTTAGCTGCAGATACAAACGCATCTTTAGAGGTTACAAACGATGGCGACTTAGTGTACGCTTTTCCGAGCGGATATAAACAACTGTTGCAAGCGAAGTCGTTCAAGTTGAAAACGGAACCGACGGTGGATAAGGTGAAAGAATTTCTTTCTTATCTCGTGCGCGTGTCGTTCGGAACAACGCTCGTGGCATCTGTTGTTATTGTGTACACGACCATATTCGCGCTGTTGTCCTCGCAAAGAGACGACCGAAATGATCGAAGATCGAGCAGAGGTGGTGGCATGATGTTTTTTGGTCCTCGATTTTACCCGGGGGATATTTTCTGGTACCTCGATCCGTACTATTACCGTCGACCGTACCGGTTACGCGCGAAAGATGAGATGAACTTTTTCGAAGCGGTGTTTTCTTTTGTCTTCGGGGACGGTGACCCGAACAACGACTTTGAACGCGAACGCTGGGCGCTCATAGGACAAACCATCGCGAAAAATGAAGGGGTTGTCACGGGGGAACAGTTGGCACCGTTTTTAGACCGCGAAGGTTCCGCAGAACTCTCGGATGAATCGTTCGTATTACCAGTGTTAACTCGTTTCGAAGGTTCACCGGAAATGGACGATTCTGGGAATATTTTCTACAGATTTCCAGCTGCGCAAGTCACTGCTTTGGAAAAGAAACAACAAAATCGATTAAAACGTGATAGCGGTAGTAGTACAAATGGATTGGCGAAAGAGGAGCGTTGGTCGTTTTCTCTCGCTGATCCGAGCCAAAAATTCATGTCTGCAGCACTCGGCGTCGCTAACTTCGTCGGCGTGATCTGGTTGAGTAGTTTGATGACGGATCCCCAAGTCCTCTATCGCAACGCTGAGTTGGTCCAATCAGTTGGTGGTTTTCTGCCGGCGTTGCAAGTGTACGCGGCGCTGTTCTTCGCCATTCCATTTTTTCGAAACTTTAGAATCGGAATGAAGAATAAGCAGATAGATCGACGAAATACCTTACGATTGCAATCCCTGTTGCGTCTGGAGCGCCCGGACGAAAAGCTGCGCAGGAAACTGATGGAAGCGAAATCAAAGGCGGGCAGAAAATTCGTGTCGGAGAAGGATTCCATATTCTCATCGTCGGGGAAAGGCCAAAAAGACGGTTCGACATTCGAGTTGGAAGATTTCGATCGTCGCTTAAACAAGGAGAAGTAGTAGATTGATCTAAAGGTTGTATTTATAATTGAAGTGAAGGAAAAAACGTATAGTAAATAACCCCGCGCTCGTTCGTCTTCTTCTTCTTTGCTTTTTGTTTTTATATGGTGGGCAATTAGGTGGTGCAGGAGTTTATATTTTAAAGCTACTTCAAACATGAATAACAAATATCATCATCGTGATGTTGATCTACTAACGCGTTCTATTCTTTCACTTCTAAACGGGTGTCAAGAGAGAGATCAAGTCCGGTCTCGGCGTCGTGCGCATGCCGACGATGATGATGAGAGGAATGAGGGCGTAATGAACGACTTCGGAGTTGGTGGAGACGTAGTTTACAACTTTCGCGATCGAAGCTCGAATACCGGCCATTATTACGTTTATTTATGCGTATCTTTTGGTGCGACGCGATCGATACGTGTTTGTTTCAAGTGCTCCTCTCGACAAACTACTCTATTTGGTTCCTTTGTGAGTTGTGCGTAAATGAGGAAGAAGAAGAAGAAGAGGGGCGGCTGGAATTCCCCTAATTTTAAGAGAAAGGGGCAGGGAGGGGAGCCCCGAGATCTTTCTGCTTGAGATTTGTTTTCGTCCTCAAAAAGCAGAGAAGAACAAGAAGTTTTCCTGAAAAATTAAAACGTCTACTCGTATTGAATCATAAATTATTGTGCGCGCGGCGCACCTGTGTATATCTATTATCCCTCCTTGATACTATTTAAGAAGACGGACGACGATCGCGGAGAATAACAATACAGGTAATACAGAGCATCTCTTCTTCTTCTTGACTTCTTCTTCTTTCTCTTCTCTTTCATACTTTATATGGGAGAACGAACGCAAAAAAAATCGATCGCCCAAATTCGCAAATTCGCGACGCCACGACGACACAGAAGAGAAAGTTATTTTCGTTCTTCTAATCAAATATTTTCTTTACAAAATCAATCGCAGAGAAGGAGAGATGCGCACGCCGACGAAGAAGAGAAAGACACCGATAAAGGAGACTAAGTCGGTCTCTGTTTCTACGACGTCGACGCCCGTGAAAACCTCTCCTAAAGCGCGGAGAAATCTTAAACTTTCCGACGTCGAAGAAGAAGACGTCGCGATGCTGAAAGGGGAAAAAGGAAAAAAAACGCAAAAGAAGAAAATGATTGTCCCGCCGGCGAGTCCACCCGTGGAGAAGGCTGGGAGCACGAGAACGACGCCTAAACGCGCTGCCGCGACAGATGCGAGTAAGAAGTTTGAGCAGCAGCAGCGAAACGGCGGGTTCGAAAGCGACGACGATGTCGTTCTTGGAGATGATGATGATGATGAGGAGGAGGACGACGGTTCGACAAAAATCTCTCGTGGCAAGAAGACGGGCAAAAAGCAGACGCCGACGAAGAAGAAGAAGAAAAAGAAGAACGATGACTCGTCCGACGATGACTTCGACGAGGAAGATTTCGAAGACGAGTTGTTCACGAAGAAGAAGAGTCCGAGTAAGAATCTTACGCCAACGAAGAGACGGCGCCCAGGGAAGTCAGATCCGCCGACGCCGCAGTCCAGGTACGTTTAGATTTTTGCGCCTTTTTCGCGCGCACATTTTGGATTTTGGATTGTCTGTTTTTTCTTCGCAACGCGTTTATTTTACTCACTTTTATTCTCGGGGTGTGTTACTTGATTCTCACCGCATTTAAAATGTGTATTTTCTTATCACGTGATAAACAGGTCTCTCCATTCGCCATCCAAATCGGGAGGATCCTCGGGGATGAGCGCGTCGGAACGTCTCGTAGCGGCTGGCGAAGAGTTACCGGTGATTTCCGAGCCGGCGGCGATGTTTCACGATTTGGCGTCCAAAGTTCCAAAGTTGGAAAATTTTTTAAAGAAGATGAGTCATCGACCGTTGCGTGTCGCGACAATGTGTTCAGGTACTGAATCACCGCTGCTTGCGCTCGATAAAATCGCAGACGCTACGGAAAAGCTCTTTGGATCGAGATTGAACGTTGAGCACGTGTTCTCGTGCGAAATTGAGCCGTTCAAGCAGGCATACATCGAAAGGAATTTTTCGCCACCGATTCTGTTCAGAGATATTCGAGAATTGAAAGAGAAGCAAGCGTACACTGCTTACGGAGCCTTGGTTGACGTTCCTGGCAATGTCGACATTCTTGTCGCCGGTACGTCATGCGTCGATTACTCGAATTTGAACAACGAGCAAAAGGGGTTGAACGAACAAGGTGAATCCGGTCAGACTTTTCGTGGAATGAAAGCGTGGATCATGCGTTGTAAGCCACCTGTGGTGATTCTCGAGAACGTGTGTGGAGCGCCGTGGCAACAAATCGTGGACGATTTTGCATCGTTCGGCTATACGGCTGATTTCCTTCGCCTCGATACGAAGCGATATTACATCCCGCACACGCGCACGCGCGTTTATCTGCTCGCTGTTCTTGGTGACGACGATGAAGGCGTGCTCGCTCAGTGGAAAGAAGTCGTCAAACAACTTGAACGACCATCGAGCTCAACTTTGGAAGCGTTCCTCTTTGATACGGACGATCCCAGGGTGAATAAAGGTCGACAAGACTTGGCGCTCCCGGGTGAAAAGAACACGCGCGCCGAGACTGATTGGGGTCGATGCCAAAGTCGACACATTCGCGCCCGAGTGGAAGAAAAACTTGGTCAGCAACGTCCATTTACTCATTGGGACGGTGGTTGTCAGCTGCCAGATTATGCGTGGAACGATTGGGGTAAGGCGCAAACGGATCGAGTCTTGGATTTGATGGATATCGATTACCTCCGTCTCGCGAGAGACGGCGTTGACGCCATGCACAAAACTCTGGTGTGGAACTTGAGTCAGAACGTAGATCGAACAACTGGTTCTGTCGCACCGGGTATTTGTCCGTGTTTGACGCCGTCCATGGTGCCTTTTGTTACGAACAGAGGTGGGCCTCTGGTCGGTATCGAGGCGTTGTCGTTACAAGGTATTCCCGTAGATGACTTGTTGTTAACGCGCGAAAATGAAAACCAAATGTCGGATTTGGCTGGGAACGCAATGACAACTACTGTCGTTGGCGTTTGCATGCTTTCCGCACTCACGCTCATGGTGGATAAGCTCGCCAATCACAAGGAGAACAATGAGTTTGCAAAGAAATTGTCCGCTTCGTCAAAGGAAGAAAAGTTGAAGATTACAAACGTCATCAGTAAGGCTGAACAAATCAGTAAAAACACCAAAGTTATTGGAGAAGATGCGTTGAAAGAAGAACTGTTGAACCTTGATGTCAAATCTGAAAAGAGTGTGTTGGCGTTGATGGAGTCAGCGCATCGATCTTCTCGATTGTGCGTGTGCGAAGCGCAAAGCGGACTGGCGAGTGAAATCGAACGATGCGCAAACTGTGATCACACGTGCTGCGTAAAGTGTAAGGGACGACCCACGCACACGTACGGAGCGTACAAGCCGACGCGCGTCGCACCGGATGTGTTTAGTGCAGAGTTGAAGCAGGCGTTGCCGATGACGGTGAAGTTTTCACAAAAATTCAATCTCGATAGGTACAAGTCGAATCTTTCCCTCACTTCCCCATCTGCTCCTAAATGGAAGGTTTGGGTGGATGCTTTGAAAGCGGTTGAGAATGCCGAGTTTCTTTTCCGCGGTTTGCAGCGCGGAAACGTGTGGCGAATCCACTACGCTTGTCCGGGGGAGGATTTGATTAAACTCGAAGGTCGAATCGACGGGAAGGTGTGCGAATGGTTCATCATTTTTGAACCGTCGCCAAAGTCCGAGCAAAAGCCGGATGAGATATTTTCTCGACCGCTCGCGAGAATGATTTTGAGCAAAGAAAAAGCGAAGAATCTTTTGGACGGGAATTGGGAGTTATTCACTCCAGCGCCGGACGCGTTTACAGCCCAGATTATCGGAAAAGGCGCTTTGGTCGATTCCTGGCAAGTTACGCTCGGAATGGAGCACGGAAAAACAGTTCTCAACACCGAAAACGATTGGCCGCTCAAGCGATTCAGCAGGTACCAGGTTATCGTCAAGGATGAGGACAAGAAACAGCTCGACCGGGACATCAGTGGCGATTACGCCTTGTACGATACTTGCGACGCAGCGCAAGCTTCGTTACATCGAAAGGTAAATGGAGAGGAAAAAGGAAAGCGCTCTCTCTATTTCTTTCTCGATCAAACTCGTAATAAAGGTGCGGCTCACGATACGTTTGTCTTCGCAGATAACCATCGTCGTTTAATGTTCGATGAGTTCCGCGTAGAGACATGCCACATTGACACCCAGGATGGCTTGGCCAAGGGGTGGCGTCCGAGCGAAGAAAAAATGGGCACTATTGTCATCAAAATCCGTGGGAAATGGGAATCTCTGGACAAATCTGTGAAAATGGTTGCAATTGATACTTCGAAATCGTGCCTGAGCGTTCCTTCGCCGAAGACTTCGTTGTCTCAGGACAACGAATCGTGCAACGCCGCGTTGGCTGTCGTCAAATGCTCGGTGCCGCTCGCTCAAGTGGACAAGCACGCTTGGCCTACGGGAGAGTTTGAGACTATCCGCTTAGATAAAAGTGCCGAGACGTTCAAGAGATTGCATTGGTTTACGTCGCGACTCGAAATACCAAAGTCGCTGCAGAGATGGAACGGTTTGGACTTGAAAGTACCAAACAAGCACTCGTCAGACAGATGCGATGAGTACATTTGTTCGAGGTGCGCTCCCGTTCCGCCAACTTTACGATGGAGTAGATTTTATGGTTCGAACAAAATTGAAGCTCGAGAGGATCCGCAACAAGCGGCGGAGTACGAGCAAGCGCTCAAGTGTCGACCGGCGCCGTTCATTGTACGTTGGAAACGCGAAGCCAATATGGGTAAGTTTCTCATTGCGATCAATCCGTCCACGTTAGTGCATCGTGCTTTGGCTCACTTGTCGCCAACAATGCACACCGCAGGTGCGACCGGCGAGCTGCTTAATACGTCGTGGAAGATTGTTTCTCACGACGAAAAATCTGTCGAGCAGTTGCCAAAGTCTTTTGAATTGAAATCGAACAGATTCAACGCTCCCGCATCGCAACCTCCGAAGTGGAGTAAAAAATATCCACTCCGTCCCGAACAACTGCGCTCTCTCGGCTGGATGATTGAGCAAGAGACCACAAAGGAACCATTCATTGAATCCGAAGTCGCCGAGAGCTTGATTCCAAGACTTGGGTTGCGCATGGACGGTAAGGTTGAGGTGAAGAAAACAGTTCGAGGCGGTATCGTCGCCGATCAAGTCGGTTACGGGAAAACCGCGATTTCCATCGGTGCTATACTCGCAAATCAAATACCGTTTCCCTCCGAGAAGGAAAGTGCAGTTTTGAAACCCGTACGAGCGATTCCAACTCGTGCAACGCTCGTTGTTGTGCCCTCACAGCTCATGCGGCAGTGGCCGCGAGAAGTTGAAAAATTTTCGGAAAAGGGTGCCTTGAAGACTGTCGTCGTAAAAACTGTTGCGGATATGACTGCGTTGACGGCGAAATGCGTCATGAACGCGGACGTGGTTATCGTTGCCACCTCTGTGTTCCGATCGAAGCTTTACTTTGATCGTCTCGCAAAACTTGCGGGGACTAAGACGATGCCGGATCCGAAGAGCGGCGCTCAAGGTCGTCACTTCACTTCTGACTATAACCTTGCTTTGAAAGGTTTGGGCGATCAAGTCGAGGCACTTACTGATCCAAAGCGCGGTGCGAAGTACGTTGCCGAGCACACGAAGAAGAATGTGAACGTTCTCGGTGAACTCACTTTGCAACCGAAGCGCTTGAAAGGCGCCAAGTTGGTTGCTGCCACGGTTGCTGCCGGTGGCGAGGGGTTCACGCACATCGAGGAGATGTTTGCCGCAAAAGAAAACGTATCTTCAAATCCGGTGCAGAAGCCTGTGGTTGAGAAGCCGATGAGTCCTTCGAGGAAGACGCCGATCAAGAAGAGCAAAGTTGCTACGCCGTCCAAGAAAAGTGCCGTTTCAGCGAGATCCACGCCCTTGAAAAAGCAAACAACTCCGAAGAAAGCCTCGAGTGCGATTCGATCGTTGCCGAGTTCTCGAGCTGGAACTCCACGTAAAGTGGTGGCTGCTACTCCTTCGAAACGAACTTCTGCGCGCAACACGCCTCGCAAAAATTATTACGAAGAGGACGATTTATCAGAAGACATGTTGCGTGATTCTGACGACGATTTTGCGTCCGAGGACATCAGTGATGACGAAGATGAGGATGCCTTTGACGTTGACGACGACGATGACGACTTCGATGACGAGAGACCGAAGCCTAAGAAGAAGAAAAAGAGTGGTGCGGCGAAGCGTAAACTGGCTCCCGGGGAAGAAAAGGATCACTGGGGACTCGAAACCGAAGCTGTTCAAGAAAATTGGCGTCGAATGACATCTGTCCCATTTGAAATGTTTCACTGGAGACGGGCAATCATCGATGAGTTCACATACTTGAAGAATTCGGACAGAGCAGTCGTACTTGGTCTCAAGACGCAGTCGCGCTGGTGTTTGTCTGGTACTCCTCCCGTTGGCGATTTCGCAGACGTGAAAAGTACGGCGGCTTTACTTGGCGTTAATCTCGGAAGCGATGAAGTACCAAGGTACACAAAGTCCGAAATTACCAAAGCGGAATCATTTCAGTTCTTCAAGGAAAAGCCTTCGCAGCAATGGCATCGCAGACGCTGGTCGGTGGCTCAAACCTTCATGGATCGTTTCATGCGTCAAAATATCGCAGAGATTGACGAGATCAAGTACAAAGACACGAGACTCGACGTACAGTTACGCCCAGCGGAACGGGCGATTGCGCTCGAGCTCGATCACTATTTGCAGTCCATGGATATGAAAGCAAAGAAGAAAAAGCGAGGCGCTGGAGCTGATCGCGACTCGCGACTGGCTACTGTGCTAGGCTCCTCCGCAACGGCCGAAGAAGCCTTATTAAAGCGCGTCGCGTATTACGAACTCGATGAAGCGGATGGAACTGCCGTTCGAACATGCCAAGATATTGTGAACTTGCGCATAAAACAGCGAGATGCGTGTTTGGAGGAGATTGGCAAGGAGATTTGCACCGGGCGTATTCTACAAGACGAATGTAAAACTTTGAGTAAAAAGATGGAGCAGGCTTACGAAGAAGGTGAAGACGAGTTCCACGCGTGGGAGCAAAACGTCTTTGATAAGACTGGTGGAGTAGATTACGTTGGTGATCCCGAGGCGCACAACATCTTGTCGAAGGTGTTGAGAGATAACGATCTCAAGGCGGCGAAAAAAGTGGAGACGAAGACGAACCCTCCGCAGTACAGTAAGATTGAACTCGTCATCAAAGGCAATCTCACTACTGCAACGATTTTGGCATACCAGGGTCAGCACAGACAAAACGCTAAACTGGAGTATAAGAGCGCGTCTTCAGGTAAGATGCAGAGCACAGAAAAGAACTTGAAAAGAGTTGATTACAAAGTTATCAAGTTGGCACCTGAAAAGTCCAAGTCTGACTCGAGCGACAACGCTTCGAAAGTGAACACATCGAAGAAGGTCAAGAAAGAATCCAAGAACGACAAAGCCTGGGAACTGCGCGAGCACACGCATCAGTTGATTGCTTTGCAGAAGGAACTCGTCGGTCGTGTCCGATCTTTGCGCTTCTTTCAATCAGTGCGCGACTTACAGGCGAAGGTTGCAACAGCCAACGTCAAATGCCAAGTCTGCTTGAAGGAAGTTAAGAAATCCAACACCAGCGTCTTATCGACGTGCGGTCACTTCGGATGCCTCGTGTGTCTCAGAGAGAATGCTTCCAAGCAAGCGTGCGGTGTTGCTGGTTGCAATTGCGCGCAGCGTGATTCATCGGTCGTTTCGGCAGATTCTCTCGGTACTGAACTTTCCATGCAAGGAAAGAAAGGGAAGGGCAGCGTATCTGTGATTGGTAAGCACGGCTCCAAACTCATCGATCTTGTCAATCACATCAACAACATACCAAAAGAAGAGCGCATATTGGTATTCGTCCAATTTACGGACTTGATGGCGCAAGTCGCGAATGTTTTAAATGAGGCTGGAATCAAAACGCTGAAATTGAAAGGCTCGGTGCACCAACAAACTGGCGCGCTCGATGAATTTCAACAGGAAGACATGAAGAAAGGAAGTGCGCGCGTTCTTCTTCTGTTGGGACGCGATGAATCTGCATCGGGTGCGAACTTGACCACAGCGAATCACGCAATCTTTGTGCATCCGCTCCTGACTGCGACGAATTACGAATACGTCGCCAGTGAGACGCAAGCGATTGGACGCATTAGACGTTATGGTCAGTCGCGCGAGGTGAACACCTGGAGATTTATTGTAAAAGATTCAATAGACTCCGAAATTTACGAGGAGCGTACAAGGGAAGCTACTCAAGTATAAAATACTTCTGTGTATGATATATTGTGAAGATAATTTGATATGCATTATTTACGAGAAAGCGGAAAAGAGTAAAAATAATAACGAGCGAGCATCTAAGCAACGCGCGCGAGCAAGAAAAAGAGAAGGAAAAGAGAGAAAGAGAGACATACTGGAGAATAAACACACGAGATTAAACTGTTTTTTAATTAACAACACGCAAATAAGAGACATATTTCGAAACACATCTACCTAGTATATAAGAAATACGCGATGACAGCCGGCAATTTTTCTACCTTTTTATCTTTGCTATTGTCCCTTGAGCGATTGCTTCGCCTTCGCTTCTGAGCAACACGCCACCGAGCGTTTTACTCAACGCGTATGCCTCTACACACAAACTTTGTTGAAACGACAGAACAATTTTCCCATACTTGCCTTTCGGGAGAAAGAGAGGTTTTCTCTTCACCTCTTCGCCGGTTGTTTCATCTAAAATACTTAAAAGTTCTATAACCGTCGCTTCGGTCTCCGCCGAATGCGCGTGTACGACGACTTTCGCACCAGGAAGTATGGGTCGTTTCAGCGAGTCACTTGTTTTGATATCAACTTCTATCACCTTTGCGGCACGTAACGGATATGAGTGATGGCAAATCACCGATCCGCTTTGCAAACTCGAAGACTCGACTCCAGTCAACCCAACATCTACAACTGCGCCGACCGAGGCGAACTGCACCGGCTGATTCAAACCTTTTTCTATCCTTTTGACCGTCGCCACTACATTCGCGGGCGATATAAACACTTTATCTCTAACGCTGATACTCCCAGATTCTATTTTTCCAGTAAACGCGCAACTTCCTAAAGCGTGCGAGGATGCGTTCCCACTAGCAGTCAATATTTCTAAAACAGGCATACACAGAGGTGCAGGTTGTCCTTTTGAAGACGCCTTCGAGCTCTTAAGAATATCCAGTAAAGATTCGTTGCCTGCATACCAAGGCGCGCATTCTTGAACAAACTGATTAGACGAGACTATGTTCGAACCTTCTAGCGCAGATACAGGTACGACGGCAACATCTTTCTCGTCGTACCCGATATTTCCGTTCGTTAAGAAATCAAAAACACGACTCTTCACTTCCTCATATCGACTCTTGTCGTACGCGCACGAATCGAGTTTATTTACGACCACTATCATTTTGGAAATTCCTAAAGCTTTCGCCATCATTGCGTGTTCTTTCGTTTGCCCATTCTCGCTAAAGCCTTTCTCGAAGGCGCCGATGGCTCCATCTATTACTAGGAGTGCAACATCCGCACTCGACGCGCCGGCGATCGCAGACGGAACGAAATCGCGATGTCCAGGCGCATCGCTGATTTGAATCCACCTATCTTCGCTTTCATCTAGCCTAACGCGCGTGCGCGCGACGTCTATGGTCACTCCTCTCGCGCGTTCCTCGGGTAGCGAGTCCAACGCCCAAGCGTACGCGAACGAAGCTTTGCCAGCCGCTTTCGATTCCCTCGCGTTCTTATGATGCGTGCGTGCGTCTAGGGAGTGCAAAGCTTCTAATAATCGACCACATAAAGTGCTTTTCCCAGCGTCTACGTGTCCTAAAATAACCACAGACAAATCAAGTTTGCTCGTATTCTCGTATGCTTCTCTTTCCGCGAGAGTTGGAGTGTATGATTTGAGAGAAATTTCAACTCCATCTTTAATATCTGGTGTAAGCGCGAGAGTTGAGGCTACTAATTTCTCCAGCGAGGATGCCGATACATTCTTTTCTGCATGCTGATGATGCTTCGGTGCTTTCGATTTTAAAACAGTTACTCGTTCTTGCTCCTTCTCACTTTTACCAACTTTGCCTCCTTTCTCGTAATATTCATCATCGTCGCAGTACTCATCATCGTCGTAATCTTCATCGTAATCGTCGTAATAATCATCCTCGTCTACCCATCCACTCAGCTTTCGACTCATGTCTTTCAGAAAGTTTGTTAAAACAACAATACTCGTAAAGTGACAAAAAATTCGTCATCTCGACCTCCCTAATTTTTGCGCGGGAAAATCTACACTTGCAGTCTTTCTTTTTTAGAAAGAAGAAGAAGAAGAAGAAGAAGAAGAAGAAGAAGAAGAAGAAGAAGAAGAAGAAGAAGAAGAAGAAGAAGAAGAAGAAGAAGAAGAAGAAGAAGAAGAAGAAGAAGAAGGAAGGAAGGAAGAAGATACTGCCAATACCATAATAGCAATGCCGTCCGTCTCTTCCAAATCGCCGTTTCCGCCTCCGCCAGAATTTTACAAACTCTACCGGCAATCGGGAGGCAAGAAAGATGAGACAGAAACAAAGACTCCTCCGTTACCTCCATTACTTCCAGAGCGAGGCGAAACATACGAAACGTTCGGCGCGACGCACGCGGATCCATCCAAGTTGCTCGCGCCTGAACTGTTGATAGACGATCCGGATTTCCCGTTTCAAAAGTTATACACGATTGTCCCTCAAAACACCGACAACAACAAGACGAAAATCATAAACGCTAAAGGAGAAATACAAAAACTTAATAGGGAGATTCTAGAACGATTTGCGGCACTCGCGAACGATTTGCAAAACGCTCCGAGTCGAGCGAACGAGCGCATAGAGGAAATTGCATTGCTGTATAATAACTTGCATCATTTGCTCAACACGATACGGCCGCTGCAAGCGCGGGAAACCATCGCCTTTATACTGAAGCAACAAATCGAAGAGAAAAAACAGGCGTTGAAGGAACTGCAAGAGAGTTTGAAGTAGACGAATAAAACAAGTACATAGCCGTTAGCCAAAACACATTCACAACACTACGCTTAAAATCATGCACACGACCCCTCCTCGCTGACTCCAATTTTTCTACCTTCTCGAATTCGGAACGAATCGTCTGTTACCGCTTGCCGAGCTTCCGCGACTGAGTCCCGGCCTTCCCCCCGGAAGTAATGCTTTCCTCGAAAATTTCACGTTTCCTTTCATGTCCTTTTCAACAACTTGCACTTCAATCTTCTCTCCTATAGTGAACACACCTTCCGCGACTTCCGTGCGCGTGTGAGCAAAATTCGAGACGTGCATCAATCCTTGATCACCGTTCGGTAACTCGAGTATCACGCCGAACGGTTTCTCTTCTACGACAACAGCCTCTACGTTCGTGCCAATTTCTATGAAGGAAGATCTTATGCTTTCGACAAAAGCAAAAGCTTTGTCGTGACTTTCCTTCGACTTTGCGAAAATTTCAACCTCTCCATCGTCGTTCAATACCGCAACTTTCGCACCAGTGTCCTTCTCCAATCCCTTGATGACTGATCCGCCTGGTCCGATGAGTTTCCCGATGAGAGAAGGATGTATTTTCATGCGCGTAGATCGAGGCGCATTTACTTTCGACTCGGTATTCGGCGTTGAGATCGTCTTCTCCATAACGTCGATAACTTTGGCTCGACCAACGCTGGCTTTGTTCATGGCTTCAATTAAAATTTCCAATGGGATGCCTTTCGGTTTACAATCGAGTTGAATAGCCGTTATACCGCTCCTAGTCCCAGCAATTTTAAAATCCATATCACCTAATACGTCTTCCAAACCCATCAAATCTGTCATAATTTTGTATTGCGGAAGCTTGTCGCCGCTCGCGGAAGGAGCATCGGAAGTACTAGAAGATGATGATAGAGAAGGAGGTTCATCCATGACAAGTCCCACAGAAAGCGCACCAACGTGTTCTTTCAAGGGGACTCCAGCATCAAACAACGCCAAACTTCCGCTACAAACGGCCGCCATTGACGAAGAGCCGTTGCTTTCGAGTGTTTCTGCGTTTATTCGAACGGCGAACGGGAAAGTTGATGGATCCGGAAGGGCGGCCGCCAGTGCCTTTTCCGCCAACGCGCCGTGACCAACTTCTCTTCTCGAAACGCCACGAGGCGGACCGGACTCGTTTACAGAAAAGCTAGGAAATGAATAGTGCAGCATTAAACGTTTGCTGGATGGTCCAACGAGACTGTCCAACTTTTGAGAGTCTGCTTCTGCACCGAGCGTAACGGCGGCTAACGCCTGCGTAGACCCTCTCTCAAACACAGATGATCCGTGAACGACGGAAGGCAAAACACCTACTTCACCACGCAACTCGCGAATATCATCCATACCTCTTCCATCCACTCGTATATCGTCTTCGAGTACCATTTCCCTCATAACGACGGAAGCGTTGTAAAAAAAAGCGCCATCGACATCTCTCTCTGACCATTTCATTTCCTCCTCTCCGTACTCTGCAAGCATCTCGTGGTAAATCAAAGTCTTCAATTCCGCCATTTTTCTCCCACGTTCGTGTTTGTCCTGAATTTTCTCATCGTATAATCCTCGCAACCTTTCCTTACATCGCGCTAATACGTCTTTTCGTAACTCAGGTGATCTTCCTCCCACAGGTTCAGCGACTTCCTGTTTTGCTTTCGGCATTTTGTTATTTTCAATCGCTTTGAGATCTAATTTCTTTTTCAATTCTAACTGTGGTTCAATCAACGCCCTAGCGGCGTCATGTGCAGCGAGTAAAGCTCTCGCGACGTCTTTTTCGCTCACACCGGACTCATCGTTAGCGTGTGCTTCAATCATCAAAGCTCTGTCGTAGTTTCCTGCGTAGAAAAATACCAGCGAAGCTTCGTCGCACTCCTGAAACGTTGGGTTCACGCAAATTGACCCGCTTTTCATGACCGCGACTCTGCACGCACCGATTGGTCCATCCCACGGAATGGACGAAATCGTGAGCGCCGCAGAGCACGCGTTTACGCATAGAACCGCGGGATCTTGATCTAAATCACTCGCTAAAACAATCGATTGAATCATAGTTTCTTGCGACCAGCCTTTCGGGAAGAGTGGACGCAACGTCCGATCGATGACTCGCATAGCGAGAATCTCCCGGTCTTTTGGCGCTCCTTCTCGTCTCGTAAACGTCGGTGGGATAGAACCTTTGGCGTACGCACGTTCGCGATAGTCTACGAGTAAAGGCACGAAGTCTTTACTCGGGTCACCCTTCTCTCTCGATGCGACTGCGGTACACAGAACAACCGTATCACCCAAGTCGGCGACGACGGCGCCGTCTGTGAGACGAGCGAGCGCGCCAGATTCAAATCCTACGTTGACACTCACGTTTTGTTCGCCAACTTCGATGATTGTTTCTGCTCTCGTGGCGCCGTCAAATCGAGTTCGTTCTTCTTCCTTTTCACTTTGAGAAAATGATGATGTAGAAAATGCACGTCGTCTGATTCTTCCTCTCCTGTCATTTCTGCTAGCACTATCGTTATTGGCGGAGATTCCTCTGGCTTGGTGCATCATCGTCGTCATCATCGTTCTGTTCTTTTGTTCTTGCACCACTGTCTCACGAGTACCTGTACTTGTTGTTCTACGAAAAACAAAATCTCTCAACATCAAAGGAGAAGAAGAAGAAGAGGAAGAAGACCATTCGGTAATACTATTGGTATCGTGCGTATTGCTGCTGCATCTGTTACTGCTACTGCACCTGTTGTACGAGCTCGATCGACGCGTCGCGGCTCGAAGCATGTTTATGAAAAGAACACGACGGAAAATCGGCTCAATCTGCTGCCGCCGTCTTATTTGTGGTGCAAAGATATGAAAGATTTGAAATGTGTCACTTTTTTCGCGTACTCGTAAAGTCGTATGAGTGTTGTGCTTTGCAATGGTGCAAAGTCGTATGAGTGTTGTGCTTTGCAATGGTGCAAAGTCGTATGAGTGTTGTGCTTTGCAATGGTGCAAAGTCGTGTGCGTATTTCTAGAATGATGGTATCAATATTGATTTGATACGCATTAGGTATGTATCGGAAACGACGAAATCATACCACCAATAAGGAGAAGAACGCCGAAGAAGAAGAAGCAATGGACGCACTCGTCGCGTGCAATAGATATCGCAACAGCGAGAATATCGTATTGATTGCGTTTTTATCTAGAGTTATATTCATAGCTTTGATGTTTATCTGCGACGCGTTCGTATCCGATTACGATACTTCTTCTTCTCCTTCTTCCAACAAAAAGAGTGGTTCAACACTAACACGTGACGGGTTTTGTTCTCGCATGGAATCCATTGCGGTGTGGGATGGAGTTCACGTTTTGCGAATCGCAGAAGTGGGTGGTTATGAATACGAACATTCTCATGCTTTCTACCCGGCGTTGCCGTTTCTACTACGGTTCATTATTCGCGACAGCGAGATGACTACGTGCGTTTTAGCACGAACCGCGTTGGTTTTGAATGCCATAATTTCTATCGCAACAGTAGTAATCATGGAGAAGCTCGCGTTCATCCTCTTGGCGAATCCGCAGAAAGGAAAAACTCTAGATGTTCATTTCGCTGGAAAGTGTGCGTCTTTCTCGAGATCTGCAGCGTTACTGTATTGCTTTACTCCGGCTTTCATATTTCATCTCGCTCCGGGATATACGGAAGCGATATTTACTTTTTGCGCAACTTATGGCGCTCTCTTATTTGCAAGAGGTTCGATGTATGAATTCGATGGAGCACGTGCGACGACTGATTGGCGATTCGTTTTGAATAAAGTGACGAGCTATGTGTTCTTTGCTCTCGCGGCGAGTTTTCGTTCAAATGGTATTTTATTGGGTATCTATCCAGCCTGCGAAATTATATCGTTGTTGTTAGCAGTTAAACGTGAAAGAAAGTATTGGTTTAAGAGGCTGGTTTCGTTGCCTATACACGTCATCGGTGGTTTGTGTATCGCACTTCCAACCGTTTTGGTACAATATAACGCCTACTTGAGCTTTTGCGGGATCGATTCAGGATACGAGATTGGAGGAGGAGGAAGTGCCGTTGAAGCAGCGAAATCACGGCCGTGGTGCTCAAAATTTCTCCCGAGCGTGTACGCGTTCATCCAGTCGGAGTACTGGGACGTTGGTTTCCTCCAATCCTGGCGCGTTTCTCAAATTGGAAATATTCTGATTGCCTCTCCAGCATTGCTCGCTTCGATGTATTGTTTGAAAATGTATTCATTTATACGAAGAGATAGAGTATTGGTATCGCCTGTTGGAGCTCTAGCGGGAGATATTCTGTGGTTGATTAGTTGTGTATTGTGTGCAACCGTGACGCATATACAGATCTCGATGCGGTTTATGAGTGTGTTAGCCGCGCCATACGTGGCAATCGCTAGATTTGGCGAAGAGAGCGAGAGAGGCAAATACTTACTCGCCTCATTCGTCGCCGGGTACGCACTCGTCGGGATGGTTTTGTTTAGCAACTTCTATCCGTGGACATAATTTGCGCGAATGAGTGCGGAAACAATGTAACATTATGTTAATTACCTAGTAGTATACCGATAACTTTTGCAATCCCTAAATTTTCGTTTGATATATTTCTTAAATATAACCCAATTTGCAATCCCCTAATCCGGAACTCCCCTAAATTTTCGCTTGAACA